>UMBZ01029194.1_pt1 | contig 52134 bp, 44 predicted proteins | sample 1964091 | NCBI WGS metagenome assembly UMBZ01 (sample SAMEA4835954, study PRJEB28245) | human gut metagenome | biome: gut microbiome; material: fecal sample | place: Denmark | collected 2008
ATGATATTGGGCAATGACACGCTCGGCATCAAGGTCTGTATTGCATCACTGAAGGGGCATCGATGGCTGCATCGGTTACTCGCTTTTTCAAAGCGTTATAGCGAACCAGAATATCGGCAAACACTTTCTCTCCCTCTGTCCGTTTCCCTGCAACCTCCGCTAATGCCACCAGCCATTCGGCCTTGCCCAGCGGAGACTCTTCCAGGTAATCGCCAACATACATGAACGGGATGTTCAGTTCTTTCAGTTTTCCCTCCATCGAACTCGCGCCGTTTACACCGTAGAGCAGCACGAGGTCGGGGTTGAGCGAGAGCAGCAGTTCGTAATTGATGTTCCCTTCGTAGCCCACGTCGCCGACGCTGTCACGACGAGCCTGAATATCGGGATTGGAAATGTAGTCGATACCCGATACGCCAACGACGCAACGGTCTTCGTCAATAGCATCGAGCATGGCGATATGGGTAGAGGACATGCAGATGATGCGCTCGGCATCTTTACCGAGCACCTGACCGGTGAAATCTTCGGGTACGCTTTCTCCGTCACGGGCGATGAACAGGTATGTTGTAATGCTGTCAGCTCCCTGCCAAGGGTTCGTGACGGTAACCAATACGCTCTTTTTACCGTCTGCACCTTTTATGTCAACCCCGAAGCGTATTCGGGTGTATAGACCGCTCGGTTGAAATCGGCAAGTTTGGAACTCTTATCATGGCAGCCTGTGAATGTCAGTACAAGCAGCAATATCAGGCTCAGATTTTTCAATGCTTTCATATCGTTACAAATTTGTGTTTACGGACTTTTTCTTGTTTTTCCCGAACTTCGGGGTGATACCGATGAACAGCTCGAAGTTGATGCCGGGCATGGGGCGCGAGAGTACCGAGAGGTAATCTTCGTTGAAAAGGTTGTTGACAGCGAATTTCAATTGTACGTCCACCGGTTTGAAAAAGAGGTTTTTCTCCAAGGAGACGTTGCTCATGAAATATTCGGGCAGGTGTCCTGTCAATGTGTAGTCGTTGCTCGACATGGTGAAACGCTCCGAGTAGAACGCCCACTTGTAAAGGAACGCCCACGACCGCCACGACAACCGTCCTGTCAGCGAGGCGGAATGCTCCGGCACGTAGGGTAACTGTTTGCCCACCGACTGGTCAGCAGGTGACATTTTCTCGCCCTCGTTGATAGAGGGTGTCCACGAATAGGAACCGTTCAGGTCAATGAGCCAATCCTTTGCCGGCTGCACGGCCAGGTTCGCCTTGACCTCGATGCCGTAGGCGTGTACCTTCTTCACGTTGCGGGGCGAAAAGAATCCTTTGGTGGTGGGCAGCCAGATAATCCAGTCGTCGATGTAGGAATCGAACCAGTTCACGCCGCCGTTCAACTTATAGACATTTTCTTTGCCGACCTCGAAACTTACACCTGCATCGTAGCTGAAACCATGCTCGTTTCTCAGATTGGGATTGCCACCGGGCAGGAAATAGAGGTCATTCAGCGTCGGAAAACGGTAATTGCGTGAAACAGAAGCTTTGAGCATCACATTCCCTTTCGGAGAAATGATGCCGTCAATAAAAAAAGCCGGTATAAGCGGAGCCCACTCGGAACCGTACATTTCTTCTCGCAACACAACCGACATGCCAAGCCGGTCTATCGGTTGCCACTTGGCAGATACGGAGCCTGAAAGTTCCACGCGTCCTTTGTCATAGCCCACGATGGCTTTTCCTCCGTCCTGCAAGATGATATTCTTGTCCTCACTGCGTACCAAATGCTGGTAAGCCGATACGTTAGTGGTGAAAAACCAACGTTTTGTCGGACTGTATTCCCCTTCAGCCTGCCCGTAGAACGTATTTATCTTGCTACGGGAACGGGTCATCGACGCCCAGTTATCAGGTGCGACCTCACGCTTGTAGTCGTAGGCCATCCATGTGTGTATGTAACCGCCTTTCACGCCGAGTTTCCAGTTGCTTTTGATATGATCCCACGAAAGGACACTGCGGAAAGTCTGTTCCCGCTGGCGGTTCTCGAAGTCGGTTGCATCTCCGTAGTCGGTCGTCAACATCGGAAGTTCCCGGTTGGAATTGATATACCATGCGTTCAGGCCTAATTTGTCGCCTTTGCGGGTGTTGTAATAGACCTCTTGAAGCAGGTGCAGGTCCTTGAACGCCCCGGAGCGGTTGCGCTCTTTAGGATGATACTGCCCGATGATGTTCTTGTCCTCGTCGTAGATGTTTATCTTCTTGTCGTGGTTGGTGTACTTGTAATCGTTAGGCGAGGAAGAATAGACCGCACGAGTGGAGACGTGCCACCTCTCGCTGCCATAGGTGAAGCGGGCGAACTCGTCGAATGTCCGGAACGATCCGATGCCCTGCACGTATTGGGCATTGAAGCCTTCGGCCACAGTGGGGGTGGTACCAAGCTTAACCAGACCGCCCAGTCCGCCGCCCGTTTCGTTCACCGATGAAGTACCGTGCAGCAGCGATGCGTTGTCTATGAAGTAGGACGGAATGGTCGAAAAATCGGTCATGCCGAGCATGGGGTTGTTGATGCGCATGCCGTTCCATGTCACCTGCGTGTGCGAGGGCGACGTTCCTCGGAATGCGACGGTCGAGAGCGTGGCGCGTCCGTAGCTCTTGACGAATACGGACGAGTTGAACGTCAAGATGTCGGCCATCGAGAGGGCGATGTTCTCTTTCAGTGCGAGCGAATCGAACTTCGTCTTCTGCACGCCGATTTCTTTCATCGGCCGATGGCCGACAACCGTGACTTCCGGTATGGTAAGATGCCAGGCCGACCGCTTTTTACTTTCCGTCTGCTGCGCAAAGAGTGCCGTGGGGAGACATGCCGCCAAAGCGAATAACAGATATAGTCTTTTCATATTGCCTCCTTTCTTATTTCCAACAGAATGCACCGGGAATAATCCCGACATAAAATTCATCTATCAATTTCCCTTCGGGCGAGTAGCGGTAAATCATGCCCTGCTGTTGGTAGTCGATGGCATCGGCGATGTATACTTCCCCATTGGCGGGGTTTACCGTCAGTCCGTAATAAATCGTGCCGCTGTATTCGAGGAACGGACGCACCGGCACATGGCTGGCTGTCACGTCCATGCTCCAAATGGCCTTGTTGATCCAGTAGAGTTTGTCCCTGTCGCCATTGAGCTGCACCTCCGAGGGCCAGTCGCCCAACTTGAACTTGAACTGCTTCTCCACCGTGAATGTCTCTGCGTCGATGCGGTAGAGCGACGGGGCTTCGTAACCGTATGGGCTACCCTCATAACCGCCGTCGGTCACCGTCCACATCTTGTTGTACTTGTCCATGACCAGCGATGTCGGTTGTATGCCGACCTTCAGTTCATCGACAACTCGATCCGTCTCGGTGTCGATTTTGATGATGCGGTTTTGGTAACTCCAGCAGTTGCAATAGACGTATTTGCCGTATTGCACCATCTGCTCTGTCGAGCCGCTTTCCATCGTCATGTCCGGCACTTGAATGTAGCCGGTAATTTCATATTTCTTCGGGTTGATGATGAAGATGCGGTTGTCCCACAGTTGGGTGACGTAGGCTTTCTCGTCGCTCAGGAAATGGATGTAGCGCGGGGAGGTCAGATTCTCGATGCGTCCCACCTCCTTGAAGGTGTTCAGGTCGATGGCGAAAATCACATGGGAGTTGTTCACCACGACCCAGCCCTTGTTGTCGTAGATGGTCATCGACTGCGCCACGTCACCGAGTTTCATGCTGTTGGCACGGAAGAAGATTTCATTCTGCACTTGTTTGGTCGCCGGGTCGTAATAGGACAAGGTAGCATTGCCGTACTGGAAGTTGCCCTCGTTGGTGATGAACAGTCCGGCTCCCGTAGCATTGAAATCCTCCACGGCATCGACGTAGTCCCACTTCATGCAGGATGTCAAGGATAGTGTCACTCCGACAACTACGCTCCATAGCAGATATTTCAATTGGTGATAGGTCATACCGTTATTTTTATAGTTAATCCCCGGTAGTCTTACCTTAGGGTAAGCATACCGAGGATTGGCAGAAAATTTATTGTTTGGTTATCTATTCGGCAGGCTTGTACTTCCCGTCTTTCATGTCTTGGTAGGTGGGGTTGTATTTGCAGCCACTTACAATCCAATTTGGTTCAGTAATCTGATTATCCCTGATAAAAGACTCAAACATAGAAAAATCAGAAAAAGCAGTAAGCCTAACGAGATTTACTCCTGATAAACTTTTAAGTTTCGGCATATCAAAAGATGTTAGCTTGGAAGCAGCATCTGCACTTAAAGAGCCAACTATAGTAACTAATTCAGGGCATGAGAAAGCGGAAAATCCATGAATCGTTATTCCGCTCCCCCCAACTTTTTCAAGCACAGGAAAAAGCTTATAAGTGGTTGTAGAACGAATATCTAATCCGCCATATGGAAGGTTGTTGGTTGACCACTTACCTTCTTTTGCATATGATGGATTTGAATTGCAACAAATCGATTTTAAATTACTAAAATTATGAATCATAGTAGGGATATTAAGCGTCCCCTCCATAAAAAATTGACCGCCTATTTTTTCAAGTTTCGAAAATTCTAAGTTCGATACCATCATGCCAATTTTGAGATGCATATAGCCGTCAACAAATTTGAGATTATTTGCAACGATGCCAGATTTCATCCCTGCACCAAAATAAAAGTCGCCGTGTACCTCTTCAATTGGAAGGGTAAAAACTTTTTTGTCTGGTGTTCTGTATGATAATTTTTTTACCTTTTTAAAATTGAAATCAACATAGCTATTTGCATAAGCATCAATATCAACAGAAACATTCGAAAGATCATCTTTCGTTATAAGTTTTTGCAATTTATTACATTCCGAGATGCGTATAATGGATTCTTCTGAATCTTTAGCAGAAAAAACAGCATCACTAATATCTATAGGTGAAGAACAATTTATTAGCTTCTCTAATTTTAACGAGCCTATTCTTTTTAAGTTTTTAAGATTTGATAATGATGAAAGTTCATTGAAATTACAAATTGAAAGAATGCCTGTTACGGTTGCCAGATTCGACATTTCATCAAGATTAGTAAGAGAAACATTTCCTGTAGTAGAAAACAAATCTCCTTGAATATAGTTTGAAATAATTGAACAATCTCCATTAACAACAGAAAGCTTGGGCATTGATAATTTTTCAAACTCGATAGGCAAAGATGAAAAATTAATACTTCCTGCTTCAATAAGTTCCGGGAAAGAGATAGATTTTAAAGTTGATATTTCATTAATACTCAACGAATTTTTTACAGTCTGTACTTTGGGAAATGCCAACGTGCTAATTGCACCTTTACCCATACCGAAAATGTTTAATGCCCCTCCGACGTTTATCAGTTCGGGTATTTGAAGCGTTGTCAATGTGGACGAACTGATAACAAAATCACCCTCAATAGCTTTTAGCAGATCAAACTGAACGAATTTTACACCATTGTTGTACACATGAATATTGCCCGTTACCTCGTTCAATTTGGTCATGGAGACCATCTCCAGCGTTTCGTTCGCAGCCGGGTTTTCCTCCGAACCAATCGACAAGCCGCCGATTTTGGTAATGTTGTCCAAACCGGTCAGCGTTCCACCAGTATAGCTGTTCTTTATTGTGATGGTTCCTTCGACTTCTTTAATAATACTAAGTCCAGAAATATCACTGATTTTTTCTGCATTTTCTGCGTCCGAACCAATAATAAGATTACCTTTTATGATTGTAACGCCAGATTCAATAAAAGCAGCTACTTCTGAGTTATTTTTCAGTTCTACATCACCCTCACTTCTTATCTCATCCTTCACAACAACATAAGTATAGTCATTGGTAGCTCCATTAAAAGAAGTCACACGGAAAGTACGTTCAGTGTTCCAATCAGTTATGGATGTTGGATCAGGGAATATCTTTGCAGAAGGTGTGTAAATGAAAGATGCCTTTGCACCATCAAGAGAAACTGTGTATGGTACAGTCATCGTAATTGTGTTGTTCTCAATGACAGCATCATATGTCTTATCATTCACACTCAGTACCACGGATGTGATGAAATTATCATCAGCATCAACTGGAATTTCGTTCTTATCGGAACAGCCGACAGCCAAAATACCGAAGAAAAGGCCGAACAGCAAGTTAAAATTGATTGGTTTCATTTGTAATATGTTATTATTGTTTTTTTACTTTATATTTAAATCCTGGAACGAAAATACTTCGGTAGAGATTTCACCCAAAACACCGCTCTTAGCCAAGGCTCCATTCTGAACTTTTATGAAGTCGATGTATTGGAGATTCACCGGGGAGCCATCGTGATACATGGCATTAGATATCTTGAATCCGTTTTTCTGTCCAGAACCGTCATACGAATCACCAGCCAACATATCGGAACCGCAATTATCCACATACCCCCAATCATAAGGAGAGTTACTCCAGTAACCAGTGGATGGACTTTGTGAATTGCGTGGCAGTAGACGAGTACCGTACAAAGTGTAGGAGTCGGCTGTGATCCATAACGGATAATAGTAAGGTTGCGTGTGATAGGCATTGAAATCGACCCAGCCAGTGTTCCCTAAATTATCAATCCAATAAGTGTGTGATCCATCTGAGGCCGGACGGAAATAGGTCACCTCATAATCTTGAATGGTGGTGGGTTTCCCTGTTTCGCTGCCCCGCAGTTCGTACCACTCATCATCGGGAAGTCCATTGCCGTTGACATCCTGCATCACCCACACTATCCCCGGTTCATTGGAAGAATCAAAGGCATTGCCCTGAATAGCAAAATCATATCCACCCTTATTCTGAATGCTGTGGTCAAATCCTACTATGATGTAACCGCCAAAGGAGCCGAGAGATACATAACTTTGCTTGGCAATACGCTTGGAAGCATATTCGACGGCCGCTTCTCGGGTCGATTCGCTACCGGTAAAACCGCCAGTATTGGTTTCGTTGATGAATTGTCCGGGAGCCGGTGTATATTCATATACTCTGTTGGAATAGGCCGAACTCGCACCCGAAGCGGCACGGTATCCGGAGGCTTCCGACCCGTTCACACAAACTACGGTGACGGCGGATTCCACGGATATGCCATTTTGCATTTCGGTGACAGAGACGGTTATCCGGTATTCTCCGGCAGACGAAGGGGTGAATTTATACACCCGACCGGTTTCACCCTCCACGGGCTTACCGTCTACGCTCCAGCGGTATTGCGGATTCTCGAAATAGTCCAGCAATGGACGCAAGAACACCGGTCGCCCGACAAACGTATAGCGTGTGGAAACAGACTGCTCATAAGACGGGGCAGGGAAAACAACCTTATAGGGCATATTCTCGACCACCTCTATCTCCAACTCTTTCTTGGTTTCACCATCCTCGTTGGATGCTGTTATGGTAATCGGAAAAACTCCCACCTGATTTTCCTTAAACGTATAGGTCATATCGGTGGATACCACAACCCCTGCACGTACCCATTCCACCTTGAAACCGGCAAGGTCGCTATGGGCAATCACGGCAGTCAGGGTATTCTCTATGCCTTTTTGTACTTTCAATCCTTTGGCCGGCACATACAGATTGATGGCCGGGGGCAACAAATCCCTCACTTCCACTTTTACCTCTTCTTCGGCATGACCGTTTTCGTTGTCTACCCGCAGCGTAATATAGACCTCCCCCGATTCATCCCACGTGTATTTCAGGGTCGGGTCTGTGGAAATCAGTTTCCCCTCTATGGTCCAGGCAAACAAGGCATGGTCTGCGTACCGGTAAGTCGGTGCGATGACCAGTTCCCGACCAATCTTGACAGCGTAGATGCCGTTTTCACTATCGAGTTCAATCACTGGGGCTTGTCCGGATTCGGCAACAACAACCTCATCCCGATTACAGGATATGAATAATACAGCGAGTGTAAAAAAACAAATTAAATTTTTGATCATTATGGATACAAGCTTGTCGGATTAAATAACAACCACCCTTCCAAGTTTAAATTTCCTTGGAAGGGGTAGTTATAAAATTAGTTTTCAAAAACAATATCATCAATACAGAGGTATGCAGGGGTATTTAAGCCATACTCTCCTGTGTCGGATCCTGAAAAGTTAAATTTCACAAATCCTACTCCAGCTTGATTAATAGGCCAATATGTCCATGTAGTAACGGGATTTTCGTTCTTCCCATTTCTATAATCGGCTAATACCTTGGTGTATGTAGCTAACTTATTACCAGCAAAATCATAACATTCAAGTTCAACTTGGAAATACCCGATATGTTTTCCGCTTGCATCGACTTGTGCTGACAACGGTGTAGCTACACCGGATGCACCGAATTTATTACCATGCATGATTACACCATAGGTATATGATGAATTACAGAACCATAAACCTTTTAGAGTATATTCGCCTGTTAAATAGAATTCGGGTTGAGCCATCCATTCGGTATTATATTCATCAGAATAACCATAAACAACAGCAAAATTATTTCCGCTGTGACCTGCACCTTCGTTAGAACCATTAACAGAAGTCGTATCATAAACACTCATTTGATTGTTATAGGAATACCACCAATCAGTCGGTATGGTATCACCGGTAATCGTAATTCCTTCGGCGGAAGATGGATTGGTACGGTAATTCCATTTAGACAATGCTAATCCACCACAAGAGAATTTGTTGAATGTTCCATAATTATTAGTCACTGTGTTAATATCTGACATGAACACTCCATCTGGATCGGCAATTTCTTCTACTTGGGTATACGAACCCACATTTCCATAATAATTAGCGCCATAGGATGTCGGCATTGCCATCATTGATGAGGCAAAATCATCGAACGTGATGGTAGTCGTTCCATCGGGATTAGGTGTCGCACGGGTTTGAATCGCACTTTCTTCATACGAAGTAAGGAAATCATCGTCGGACGAACATCCTGTGAACACTGTGGCGGCCATTGCTGCAACGGCCATTGCCATAAATCTAAAGTTCTTTTTCATAACTCAAATGTTATTTAAAAGGGTTAAACAATCTATCCCATCGCGATAGATCAACGACGGACGGGAGATTAGTTATGAAAAAGAATGCAGGAGCTTCAAGAAGAGCCGCTTTTCCGTTCTGTCCAAATGCCAATTATCCCGTGGTCACTTGATCATATCATAGTCAAGCAGGTCTTCTGGCTCATCCCGCTTACCGCGCCTTCCCAGCTTTCACCAGTGGCAAAGAGTGCGATAAACTTTAATAGGACTTACAGCTGCGAGTACAGCTCCGGATTTTCACCGGGATTCCCTTTTAATTCCATTCGACGCTTCGATTGGAAACTTGACTGGTGCAAAGTTAATGTTTTTTTAAATCTCGTTTCTTTTTCCCTAATTTTTATTTCAAGAAAAGATTATTTTATAGTGCGAATTGTATTTTCATGCCAACTAAACATTTATAACAACTATGAATAGTCCTTCCCCTTTATGAATAATAACATTTTGTTGAAACGGCAAAATGAAGAGAAAATCTTAGTATTGAATCGGCTATTCATGTAAAAATCATAAACATTAATTCTAGCATGAAATAAGTGGAAAAAAAGAATGCGAGTCGCAAAAAACAACTCGCATATTGCACTCCTGCAATTCGCATATTGCAGGTTATCCTTTCGCATTCTTTTAATTTTTTATCGCAATGTTTTTTACCCCATCCAGAAGGCACTGTAGAGCCGATTCTTTTGAATATCTTACAGCTAAAGCAAACCAGCCCTAACGCCATTTCGGCATTAAGGCTGGTTAATTATTTAAGTCTCGGTTATTATTTCTTAAGCTTGAGTAAGCTGCTTATCCATAGCGGCTGCGGCTCTGCGTCCGTCGCCCATTGCCAAGATTACTGTAGCTCCACCACGTACGATGTCGCCTCCGGCAAAGAGGGTAGGAATAGAAGAACGCATGTCATCGTCTACGGCGATAGTGCCCTTGCGACCCAATTCAAGACCCTCTACAGAATGAGGAACAATCGGGTTGGGCGATACGCCTACGCTGACAATTGCCATGTCAATGTCGATGGTTTCTATAGCGCCTTCAATAGCTACCGGACTTCTACGTCCTGATGCATCGGGTTCGCCTAATTCCATCTTCTGAAGAACAACTTGTTTTACACGACCTTTTTCGTCGGCAATGTATTCTATCGGGTTGTGCAGAGTAAGGAACTCTACGCCTTCTTCCTTGGCATGTTTTACTTCTTCCAAACGAGCAGGCATTTCGGCTTCAGAACGACGGTAGATAATCATGGCACGTTCTGCACCCAAACGGCGAGCTGTACGTACTGAGTCCATAGCTGTGTTACCTCCACCGATAACCGCTACACGCTTACCGAAGCAGATAGGAGTATCTGAGTCTTCGCTTGCAGCATCCATCAGGTTTACACGAGTAAGATATTCGTTAGACGACATGATGTTGATAGAGTTCTCGCCAGGGATGTTCATGAAGTTAGGCAGACCCGCACCCGAAGCTACGAATATACCTTTATATCCTTCTGCTTCCAAATCGGCTACACCGATAGTCTTTCCGATGATGCAGTCTTTTACGAAGTTGACGCCCATCTTGGTGAGGTTGTCTATTTCTACGTCTACAATCTTGTTAGGAAGACGGAACTCAGGAATACCGTATTTCAATACACCACCAATTTCGTGAAGTGCTTCGAATACTGTTACGCTATATCCTTTCTTAGCCATATCGCCAGCGAACGACAATCCGGCAGGACCCGAACCTACAACAGCTACTTTAATGCCATTGGCAGGAGCCAATTCGGGGATAGAAATCTGTCCGCTCTCGCGCTCATAGTCGGCAGCGAAACGTTCCAAGTAACCGATGGCCACAGCCGGTTCGTTCATCTTCAGATGGATACACTTAGATTCGCACTGCTTTTCCTGCGGACAAACACGACCGCAAACTGCCGGCAGAGCACTGGTTTTCTTCAGTACACGAGCGGCTTCGAGGAATTCGCCACGTTCTATATTCTTGATGAATCCGGGGATATTGATACCTACCGGACATCCCTGCATACATGATGGGTTGGCACAGTCAAGACAACGCTTAGCTTCTGTAAGTGCCTGTTCTTCGTTCAAACCTAAGTTTACTTCTTCCTTGCGGCTGTGCGAACGGTATCCTGCTTCCAACTCGTTCATCTTGACGCGTGGGATAGCGGTACGTTCTTTCGGCTTCATAGCTTTACGCAATTCTACACGCCACGGAGCGTTACGGTCGTCATCGGCAACAGCTGCTTCTGCTTGGCAAGCTGCCGGTTCTTCGTGATCGAGCTTGTGAAGTTCTTCGCGTTCGATGTCTTTAAACGCACCCATACGCTTCAGCATCTCGTCGAAGTCTACCTGATGTCCGTCGAACTCTGGTCCGTCAACGCATACAAAACGAGTCTTTCCGCCTACAGTGATACGGCAAGCACCGCACATACCTGTACCGTCTACCATGATGGTGTTAAGCGATACATCGGTAGGGATTTCATATTTCTTAGTAAGCAGACATACGAATTTCATCATGATAGCTGGACCGATGGCAAAGCATTTGTTCACCTTTTCGCGCTTGATGATATCTTCTATACCTTCTGTTACCAGTCCTTTACGGCCGTAAGAACCGTCGTCGGTCATGATAACCACTTCGTCAGAGCTTTCGCGCATTTCTTTTTCGAGGATGATAAGCTCTTTAGAACGTCCGGCGAGCACCGTGATAACGCGGTTTCCGGCAGCCTTCAATGCCTGCACGATAGGCAACATAGGAGCTACGCCTACACCACCTCCGGCACATACTACGGTACCGAAATTCTCAATGTGAGTGGCTTTACCCAACGGACCTACCACGTCGGTTATATAATCGCCTTCTTTCAGTTCGCAAAGGCGTGTAGAAGAAAGTCCTACTTCTTGTACTACCAAAGTAATGGTTCCCTTTACAGGGTCGGCTTCGGCGATGGTAAGCGGCATACGCTCTCCCTTTTCGCCCACACGTACGATAACAAAATGTCCGGCTTTTCTTGATTTTGCAATCAGCGGAGCCTCTATCACTAATTTAAAGACTTTTTCCGAAAAGTGCTCTTTGGATATAATTCTATTCATTAGTCCGATAAAAAAGTTAGTTATATTATTCCGTATATATTCTAGTTTGTTTGCCTCTTGATGTTTTCACTCTGACGCATGGTTTACGTTCACTGTTGACGTATTGCATTGAGTTGAAGCAAAAGATGGCGCAAGTTATCAAGAAATTTCTGAATCAGCAAGAAATAAGCGACAAAACGATAGTTTTAGCTGTGAATAGCTATTTTTATGACTCCGTCTTCTTTGTTTTCGAAGATTCTGTACGCTTCTTCTATTCTGCTGAGTGGGAAACGATGGGTGATAAGTGGGGTAGTGTCTATCTTTCCTTGCTCTATAAGATGAAGCACTTCTTCGCAGTCGCATCCGTCTACACCGCCGGTCTTGAAGGTTAGGTTCTTGCCGTACATATCGGGCAGCGGAAGTATCTGGGGCTCGTCATAAAGTGCTACTACTGTAACTATGGCGTTAGGGCGTGCGCATTGCCAAGCCAGGCGGAAGGTATCTTTGCTTCCGGCTACCTCTATTACACGGTCGGCGCCTCCGTGGTCGCTATTGTCTTTTACGAAGGCTTCGCACTCATCGGGTGTAGTGAGCAACACTTCTGGATAGTGCTTCTTCACGAACGCGAGTCTTTCTTCCGATTTCTCACATACGATGATGCGTTTGGGCTTCTTAAGCATCGCGCAGAGTAGGGTGCAGATGCCTGTCGGTCCGGCTCCGATTATAAGCACGGTGTCTTCTTCTGTAATCTCGCTGATGCGTGCCGCCCAGAATCCTGTTGCCAATACGTCGCCAACGAAGAGGGCTTGCTCGTCGGTAACGCTGTCGGGGATGCGGTTCAGCCCTTGACTAGCCAACGGAACACGTACATACTCTGTCTGACCGCCGTCGATTCGGCAGCCCAATGCCCATCCGCCGTGGGGCGAGGTGCAGTTGTTTACGAATCCGTGCTTGCAGTAGAAACACTCTCCGCAGAATGTCTCTACGTTTACTGTTACTCTGTCGCCAACTTTCACGCCTTTTACTTCTGTGCCTACTTCTTCTACTATGCCCACCATTTCGTGTCCTACGGTAATGCCCGGCACAGCTCTGGGTACGCTTCCGTGCTTAATGTGAAGGTCGCTGGTGCATATGCTGCCCAGTGTTACCTTTACTATGGCGTCTGTGGGCTCTTGCAACTGAGGTTTCTCTTTGTCTATCAAGGCGAATTTGCCTTTTTCGATGTAAGTGTATGCTTTCATGATTTTATTTTATTAGGTTGAGTTGATGTCGATTAAAAAAAAGCGCCGCAGCATGTCGGGAATTGAAATGCTGCGGCGCGTTCTTTCCGGTTCATGCGCCTTATTTCGGGGCCTTTCTATATAGGTATATAGCTATGAACAGGTATAATATGTTTGGTATCCACACGGCGATAGCCGGCGAAAGGTTTCCGTTGATGGCGAAGGTAGACGATATGGTCTGGAACAGGATGTACGAGAAGCTTAATGCCAATCCGATACCCAAATGCAGACCCATGCCTCCTTTTACCTTACGCGATGATAGCGACAGTCCGATAGCGGTAAGGATAAACGCCGCGAACGAGGTAGCTATGCGTCGGTAGTACTCCACTTCGAACTCTTTGATGTTAGCGAATCCGCGCTGCTTCTGCTTGGAGATATACTCTCTAAGTTGCGGACTGGTCATAGTTTCTTGCTGTCCGCGCGTAATCAGGAAGTCTTGCGGCTCCATATTGATAATAGAGTCAAGTTGATCGCCCGTAGTGATGTGTTCGCGCATGCCTTTCATCTCGCGTATCATGTAGTCTTTGATAATCCACTTATGAAAAGCCGTAGTGTCGTAAGTGATTCGGCGAGCTGTAAGATGCGACACCAGCTTATGCTTCTCGAACTTATCGAGCGAAAAGCGGTAGCCGGTCTTGTTGTAGTCTTCGTATCTTTCCATATACGCCACCACTCCTGAGTCTACCTCCAGCTGAATGTTTCTGGCGTAACTTACTGAACGCTTCTTTTTGTACTGCCTTTCGAATTTCAGTCGCGTAACACTACCTTGCGGAATTACTTCCGTACTCAGTACGAAAGTTACCATCGAAATGATAGCAGCCGAAATCATGTAAGGCACCATCATTCTCTTGAAGCTCATGCCGGTAGAGAACATGGCGATTATCTCCGAATTCTCGGCCAACTTCGAGGTAAAGAAGATGACGGCTATAAATACAAACAGCGGACTGAACAGGTTTGTATAATAAGGTATAAAATTCAGATAGTAATCGAATATAATGGCTTTTAACGGGGCCTTATTATTAATGAAATGGTCGATGTTCTCATTAACGTCGAATACTACCGAGATAGATATAATCAGTGCTATGGCAAAGAAATAGGTACCAAGAAACTTGGCGATGATATATCGGTCGAGCCTCTTGACCCACTTCTTTTTCAATGCTGTTTTGATGCTCTGCTTTAAAGAGTCCAACTGTATCATTTCTAATTGTTTTTATAATCGGGTAGATACTTGTTTTACCATCATTGGCTTCCATGTAGAGAAGTCGCCGGCTATGATATGCTTGCGGGCTTCTTTAACGAGCCATAAGTAGAATGCCAAGTTGTGTATGGATGCAATCTGCAGAGCGAGCAACTCTTGTGCATGGAACAGATGGCGCAAGTAGGCGCGGCTGTACAGCGTGTCTACATACGATGCGCCGTCGGCTTCAATAGGCGAGTAGTCTTTCTCCCACTTCTTGTTGCGCATGTTCATGATGCCGTGCTTGGTGAACAGCATTCCGTTACGTCCGTTACGTGTAGGCATTACACAGTCGAACATATCGACTCCGCGTTCTATGCCTTCGAGTATGTTTACCGGAGTACCTACTCCCATCAGATAACGAGGCTTGTCGGTAGGAAGAATTTCGTTCACCACTTCTATCATCTCGTACATCTTCTCTGTAGGTTCGCCCACTGCCAATCCGCCGATAGCGTTTCCTTCAGCGTTCTTTGATGCTATGTATTCTGCCGAACGCTTTCTAAGGTCGGGGTATACGCATCCCTGAACGATGGGGAACAATGACTGATGGTAACCATACTTAGGCTCTGTCTCGTTGAAGCGGGTAAAGCATCGGTCGAGCCAGCGGTGGGTAAGTTCCATTGATTTCTTGGCGTACTCATAATCGGATGTGCCGGGAGCACATTCGTCGAACGCCATCATGATATCCGCACCGATGGTACGCTCAATATCCATAACACGCTCTGGGGTGAAAAGATGCTTAGAGCCGTCGATGTGCGAGCGGAACTCTACGCCTTCTTCTCTCATCTTACGGATGCCGGAGAGTGAGAATACTTGGAAGCCACCACTGTCGGTAAGCATCGGACGGTCGAATCCGTTGAATTTATGCAAGCCGCCCGCTCCTTCTATCACGTCCAATCCCGGACGTAGATAGAGGTGATACGTATTACCTAATATAATCTGAGCCTTGATATCGTCCTTCAATTCAGGAAGATGTACGGCCTTTACGCTGCCCACTGTACCTACCGGCATAAAAATAGGAGTCTCTATCTGTCCGTGGTCGGTGGTTATAAGTCCGGCACGTGCGTTCGATTTAGGATCGGTATGTTGTAATTCGAATTTCATTCTTTATCTTACTGCTTGTTTTCTGAATTGCCTTTCTCGTTATCTTTTACTGTGAAATCTATCGCGTCGGCTACCTTCTCGTCGGTCAGCGCCAAGTCGAGCACTTCCTTGATATCCTTCACGTAGTGGAATTCCACACCTTTAAGATAGATAGGCTGTATTTCTTCTATATCTTTTCGGTTCTCCTCACACAAGATGATGTCTTTGATGCCGGCACGCTTGGCAGCCAATATCTTTTCTCTGATACCGCCTACAGGCAATACTTTACCGCGGAGGGTAATTTCGCCAGTCATTGCCAAATTAGCTTTAACCTTACGCTGGGTAAGTGCCGAAGCCAAAGATGTTACCATAGTAATACCTGCCGACGGTCCGTCTTTAGGAATAGCGCCTTCGGGTACATGGATGTGAATATTCCAGTTGTCGAAGATACCTTCGGGCAAGTTGAGCAGATGAGAGTGCGCTTTAATGTACTCCAGAGCCAGCATAGCCGATTCTTTCATCACATCGCCCAAGTTACCAGTAAGAGTGAGACGTCCGCCTTTACCCTTGCTCAAGCTGGTTTCAACGAATAAGATTTCGCCGCCTACTGCAGTCCATGCAAGTCCGGTTACTACTCCGGCGTACTCATTTCCTTGGTATTTATCGCGAGAGTATGGAGGCATACCCAAGTACTGCTTAATATCGGCAGGCTTCAGGTCGTGACGCTCAGTGAATTTGTCGCTGGCTATCTCCAACGCAATCTTACGCATTACCTTGCTAATCTTCTTTTCCAACTCGCGCACACCGCTTTCGCGTGTATAGTTCTCTATGATATACTCTATGGCAGACGGTGTGAACTTCACGTTGTCCTTAGTAAGACCGTTGTTCTCCAGCTCCTTCGGGATAAGGTGACGACGAGCGATCTCTATCTTCTCTTCGGTGATGTAACCGCTAACTTCAATCAGCTCCATACGGTCGAGCAATGGGGGAGGGATGGCTCCGATATTGTTTGCCGTAGCTATAAACATCACTTTCGACAAGTCGTAGTCTATATCTACATAGTTATCGTGGAACGAGTTGTTCTGTTCAGGGTCGAGCACTTCGAGTAACGCCGAACTTGGGTCGCCATGATGATCGCTGCCCAACTTATCTATCTCATCTAAGATAATGACAGGGTTAGAAGTCTCAGCTTTTATCAAACTCTTGATGATACGTCCCGGCATAGCTCCGATGTAAGTCTTGCGGTGTCCGCGGATTTCGGCTTCATCGTGCACTCCACCTAATGACATTCTGATGTACTTGCGCTTCAATGAAGTAGCTATAGAGCGTCCGAGCGAAGTCTTACCAACTCCCGGAGGACCGTACAGGCAGATGATAGGCGATTTCATATCACCTTTAAGTTTCAATACTGCCAGATGCTCCAAGATACGCTCTTTAACTTTTTCTAGGCCGTAGTGGTCTTTATTGAGCACTTTCTCGGCATTTTGTATATTGAGTGAATCTTGCGAATAGACATTCCACGGAAGCGACAACAATACCTGCAAGTACGATAACTGTACGTTATAGTCGGGCGATTGTGGATTGAGGCGTTCCAGCTTAGCCAATTCGCGATCGAAAATTTTGCCTACCTCTTCGTTCCATTGCTTCTTGGCTGCCTTGTCTCTCAGATTTTCTACTTCTTCATCCTGTCCGGTACCTAACTCATCTTGAATGTTCTTGATCTGCTGCTGCAAGAAATATTCCTTCTGCTGCTTGTCGAGGTCCTCGCGAGTACGCAATTGGATGTCCTGCTTGATAAGCGCCAACTTAGTCTGCTTGTTAAGTACCTGAATCAGCGTGTATAGACGATCTTTCAATGTGCTTTTCGCAAGCATGTTAATCTTGTCTTCTATAGGGAACGGGAAATTGGTGCAGACATAGTTGATCATCATGTGATTCTGCGGCAAGTTCTTCAGAGCGAACACCATTTCCTGAGCACCGTTTTCGCTTACTTCGATATACTTAGAGCATAAGTCCTTTGCGGTATCTAGCAGTGCGTCAAGTTCATCGTTGTTCTCTTTCATCTCCATGTCTTCAGGAAGAGCAGAAACCTTTCCTTTCAGGTACGGTTTAGCCGAAGTTACACTGTCGATGCGTACTTTTAGTGTACTGGCTTGCAGTATGACGGTAGTATTTCCGCCCGGAAGTTCGAATTCTCTAAGTACGCGTCCTACAACTGCGGTAGTATATAAATCGTTCAGATTCGGATCTTCGACTTCCATCACCTTCTGAGTGGCGATGACAATCGGTTTATTCCCTTTCAGAGCTGCCTTTGTCAATTTCAGAGTAGACCGTCTTCCCACGGTTACCGGCATAATGACGCTCGGAAACATAACCATGTTGCGCAAAGTCATTATAGGCAGTTCCTCATTTAGACAGTCCTCTGTTAATTCTGGTCCAGATGGGTCAATGTCCGTTACGACCGAAAATTTAGCATCTTCTTCTTCGGGATCATCAAATCTTCTTTTTCTAACCATAGTTTTTTGATTCTATTTATAATTTCTATTGTTTTCGCATAAAATGGCTACAAAGTTAAACATTTTGAGGAAACTATAAAAACGCTTTTCGATAATAATAAGGTGGTTAACTGTTTTTATTGAGCGCATACGCTTTCAAAACATTGGTACGAGCTTGCAGGATTGCGCTCAATTTGCATTATCTTTGTGCCGGAAAGACTGTGTTTTTAAATTCGGGATAGCTTTATTGCGCTTGAATTAACTATATGAAGCAGGTAGTATTTTGGAAAATGTAATGTGATTTAACAGGATGGCTAATACATATTTTCAGTTTAAGAAATTTATCATTCATCATGACCGCTGCGCGATGAAGGTAGGCACGGACGGAGTGTTGCTCGGTGCATGGGCGAATGCCGAAAACGCTCGGCGAATATTGGATATAGGAGTAGGTAGCGGACTTATATCATTGATGCTAGCACAGCGTTATCCGTCGGCCAGTATAGTAGGAATCGATATCGATGAAGATGCGATAGCGCAGGCTAAAGAAAACGCCGGGTTGTCACCGTGGAAGGATAGGATAGAGTTGTTTGTAGCCGATGTATGTGAATTCTCTAAAAATGAAAACATGCAGTTTGATGCCATCGTTTCTAATCCTCCGTATTTTGAAGAGAAAATACATTGCCCTGACGGACAACGTAATGCGGCAAGACATACGCAGGGCTTGTCTTTCGCTGATTTGCTTGATAGTGCGAAGCGACTCCTTGCTCCGGAAGGCGGCTTCTCGGTAGTGTTGCCAAGCAATGCTTACGATACTTTTGTTTCTTTAGCTGCCGAAAGACATTTGTATGTGCGACGTTGTACGAAGGTGTTTACCAAGCCCGGCATCCCTGCCAAGCGAGTGCTGGTGGAATTAGGGCATGGTATAGTGAGAGCGGAATTGCATGACTTATATATCGAGGCGGCTCCCCGAATACACAGCGATGAATACGTAGCTCTGACGAAGGATTTCTATTTGAAAATGTAAACAATATTACTTTCCTTTATCGGATGGATTCTGCTTCTTGCTGTACGACAGTCTGCGCAGCAAGTTCTGGTTAAGTTGCAACAATTCCTTATGCTTCTTCACGATGGTAGACGTGAGTGGTTTCGTATCGAGAAAGTCCGTGAAGTGCTGTAGTACGCTGAACGGCTCTTCCGCTTCCGATACTTTTTTTATGGGAGCCATTACCTTCAGTCCCTTTGGTATAATCTCTACTTCCAGGTCTTTTCCGCCCATTGTGGGGTCGCCGTCGTAATGGAATACGCCCTCTTGTGTGCGGTGGATGGTAATCTTTTTCTCCTTCAGTGTTTTGATTCGGCTGTTTTGGTCGATGGTTTTATTGAAGAGCTGGAAAGACAACGACGGAACATCGAGAACGGTGAACGGCTCTAATATAGTAATGTCCATCATTCCGTCGGTCAGTGATGCCTGAGGCGCTATGTAGGCATTGTTGCCATACTGAGAAGCGTTGGCACACGCTATAAGGAACGCTTTATACTTCATCGTGCCTTGCTCGTTCTCTATTTCGTAAGTTTCGGGTTTATACGTCAGGCTCTCGTGCAGCGTATTTTCTAAATAGGTGAGTAGTCCCCTTCTTCCCGAGTCGGCGAACTTTAGGCTAACGAAAGCGTCGAAACCCACGCCGCAGGTGCAGAAGAACGGGTGCCCGTCTATCACTCCACAGTCTATGTCCTTTATCGCACCTTCGTTAATAACATCAATCGCTCCCTTCGGACTCATCGGTATATGAAGATGACGAGCCAGTCCATTGCCAGAGCCGCAAGGGATGATACCCATCGCCGTGTCGGTATGTATCAAGGCACGTCCTATCTCATTGATAGTACCGTCTCCGCCTATCGCTATCGCCATATGCTCTCCTTTCTTTACCAGCTCGTCGGCTATCAGTGTGGCATGACCGGCATATTCCGTCTTACGGATATCGTAGTCATAGCGTGTGCGGTCAAGTTTCTTATCTATTAATTGCAGGATGGCATCTTTGTTATGGGTGCCCGATATAGGATTTACAATAAATGTTATATGCTTTTTCAAACTCATTCGTAAAGGGGTTTGTTGATTCGGAAAGCAAAATTAGCTCATTTTTTGTAAAAGAACACGCTTTTTGTGGCGTATTTGCGATATTTAGCGAGTTTTTTTATGTCTCTGTAGTTTCATTATACTAGAAATTATTACCTTTGCACATTCTTAGCAGAAATGTGCCGGACGGAAGTCCGGTTTTTAGTGAAAATACAAACGTAAGCGGAGTGCTTACCAGAAAAAATAATATGGGATTATTACAAGACAAATTAAGCAAATTCAGAACGCCGCAGTACTATATGGAGAAAGGCGTTTACCCTTATTTCCGTGAAATTGACAGTGCTCAAGACACAGAAGTAATAATGGACGGAAAAAAAGTGTTGATGTTTGGTTCTAACTCTTACATGGGTTTGACTCATGATCAGAGAATCATTGAGGCGGCTATCGCTGCTACTCGTAAATATGGTACGGGATGCGCCGGATCACGCTTTCTTAACGGAACTTTAGACATTCATGTTCAGTTGGAGCATGAACTTGCCGAATTTGTAGGTAAAGAAGAAGCTTTGGTTTACTCAACCGGTTTCACTGTAAACGAAGGTGTAGTATCTTGCTTGACCGATCGTAATGACTACATCATCTGTGATGACCGCGACCATGCTTCAATCGTAGACGGTCGTCGTCTTTCTTTCTCTACACAGTTGAAGTATAAGCATAACGATATGGCGGCTCTCGAAAAAGAATTGTCAAAATGCCGTCCGGAGTCGGTTAAGCTGATTGTAGTAGACGGTGTTTTCTCTATGGAAGGAGACTTGGCTAACTTGCCCGAAATCGTTAGATTGAGCGAGAAGTATAACGCTAGCATCATGGTAGACGAAGCTCACGGCTTGGGAGTATTCGGTCGTCAGGGTAGAGGTGTGTGCGATCATTTCGGCCTTACTGATAAGGTTGACTTGATTATGGGTACATTCTCTAAATCATTGGCTTCTATCGGTGGTTTCATTGCTGCTGATAAAGACACTATCAACTGGTTACGTCACAACTCACGTTCTTATATATTCTCTGCAAGTAACACTCCTGCTGCTACTGCAGCTGCAATGGAAGCTCTTCACATCTTGAAGACAGAGCCAGAACGTCAGGAGAACTTGTGGAAGATTACCAACTACGCTCTTAAGTGTTTCCGCGAAGTAGGTTTCGAAATCGGAGATACAGAAAGCCCTATCATCCCGCTTTACGTGCGTGATACCGATAAGACTTTCGAAGTTACAAAATTGGCGTTCGATGCCGGCGTATTTATCAACCCGGTTATTCCTCCTGCATGTGCACCTCAGGATACATTGGTTCGCTTCGCTTTGATGGCTACCCATACCAAAGAACAGGTTGATTACGCTATCGACAAGTTGACTCAGTGCTTCAAGCAGTTGGATATCTTGAAATAAGAATACCACGAAGAAAAATAGAAGCCACACGGTTTAGCTTCTATAATATATAATAAGGAGACTATATCACATTGATTTGTTCTTTGATTTATTTGAATCAAGAAATGATTAATGAGATATAGTCTCTTTTGCTTTTACCGAAGAAATGATAAACACATAAATTCAGTGAACGTATATGATATTGAATGAAAGAGATTGCCGGCACGATGTTGTGATACAAATTGCTCAACAGATGATTACCGCCGCCCGCACTGCTCCGAAGGCGAAAGGGGTGGATATTATAGAAGCGGCCCTGATAACCGAAAGCAATATCCGTATATTGTCGGATACAATGAAACAGATGTACGAGGAAAACGGCTTTAAGTTTTTCTTGCGCGATGCCGAGAATATTCTGGCAGCAGAGTGTGTAGTGCTGATAGGAACGCATAATCATACTCACGGCATGAACTGCGGGCATTGCGGCTTTGCCACATGCGAAGAAAGGTTTGAAGGCGTGCCATGTGCCATCAATACTGTGGATGTAGGAATAGCCATCGGGTCGGCATGCGCTGTAGCCGCCGATCATAGGGTAGATACCCGTGTGATGTTCTCGGCAGGACTTGCAGCACAGCAACTCGATTGGTTGGACGGGTGCACCCGAGTATTCGCTATCCCGGTAAGTGCATCGTCAAAAAATCCTTTTTTCGACAGAAAGCCGATTACTGTAGAATAAACTTTTCTACTACATGCGCCACTCCGTCTTCATCGTTCGAAAGGGTGATGAAGTCGGCGCTGTCGCGCACCACTGTCTGTGCGTTAGCCATGGCAACTCCCATGCCGGCGTAGCGTATCATTGATAGGTCGTTGAAGCCATCGCCAACGGCCATCATTTCTTCTTTCGTCATTCCTATTTCCTTCAGAAGAACTTCCAGTGAGCGAGCCTTGTCGATTCCCTTAGGCACCAACTCCAAGAAATAAGGTTCAGAGCGGAATACTCCCATCTTATCTTTCAGAGTTTCCTGCATTTCTTTTTCCAATACGGCCAAACGTTCTGGTTCACCTACAATAAGGCACTTTGCTACCGGGTGTTTTACCGCATCCAAGAAGTTGTCTACCTTCTTTATGGTCATTACATTAAGCAACGCTTCTTTAAGAACGTACTCATCGTCGGGTTTTTCTGTAAGAACGAATTCGTTTTCGTATGTTACTATGGCAAAGTCATTATCCTTAGCGCATTTATACAGATAAGGCAGCACCGTAGGGTCGAGCAGGTTCTTATACATCATCTCTTTGGTTTTCCAGTCGATGATTTCGCCGCCGTTGTAAGAAAGTATATAGCCTTCGTACTTATCAAGCTGAAGTTTGTTGGCCAGCGGAGCCACTCCGTATGTAGGTCGGCCCGAAGCCAATACTATTTTTAATCCTTGTTCTTGCGCACGTGTCAGCGTGTCGAGCGTATGTGAAGTTATTTCTTTTTTCGAGTTGGTTAGCGTTCCGTCGAGGTCGAGTACTAGAAGTTTATATTTCATATAGGTTATTAGTGTAATAAGATATTAATGTTTGCAAAGGTAGCCAATCTCTTATTATTTTCCGTTATATTTAGGCAGAAAAAGAAAAAGGAGGACAGACTATGAATTTATTTGGCGATTTTACGTTACGCATATTCGTGGCAGGGGTTATGGGTATATTGATAGGTTTGGAGCGAGAATATCGTGCCAAGGAAGCCGGTTACCGCACTCATTTCCTTGTCGCTCTGGGCAGTGCGCTCATGATGATAGTTTCGCAATACGGATTCGAGGATGTGCTGAAAGCTGATTTAGTGCGTCTCGACCCCAGTCGTATAGCCGCACAGGTGGTAAGCGGCATCGGTTTCATTGGTGCCGGAACCATAATTTTGCAGAAGCAGATAGTGCGTGGACTGACCACAGCCGCCGGAATATGGGCTACGGCAGGAATCGGGTTAGCAGTAGGTGCCGGCATGTATGGCATAGGTATTGTTGCCACTGCATTGGTGCTTATTGGGCTCGAAGCATTGGGATTTTTCTTCGGAAGCCTTGGACTGCATGGTATGGTAGTGGAGTTTTTCGTGACCGACAAGGCGCTGATAACAAAAATCTCATCGTTGCTTCAGGCCAAGGACTGTGTCATTACGTCGTACGAGATGAAAGATTTTCATGACGCTAGCCGTCACGAATACCTTGTAAGCATGACCGTCAAGGCCAAACGGATGAACGAACACGCTTTGTTACAAGCTCTTCAAGACGAGTTTCCGGAAGTCTCGGTCACTAAGATTGTGTAATCTTCTAAAAAGATAGGGAATCCCCTACATTGAAATAGGGAATTTCTGTATCCCGATAGAAAAGCAATTCTTATTTTTGTATCACGAAATAAAAGACGAAACAAGATTAAAATAATAGCGTATGAAAAGTAGATTTATAATAACAGCGTTAATAGCTTGCTTGCCGTGGCTTGCTATGGCACAGAGCAACGACGATCTCTATTTCGTTCCTAAGAAAGAGACGAAGGCAAAAAAAGAGAACGTCGCAGTGCAGCGCGAGAAAAGACAGAGTTCGGCTACTACGGTATATGCTGCTCCCGGTTCTACGGTAGTGGTAAAGGATGCGTCAGGCCGTACACGCAATATTGATGAATATAATCGCCGATACACATCGCGCGATAATACTTTCCGCACTCAGAACGATACGCTCTACATCGAAGAAAAACCTTATGGCGAGCGTGGTGAATGGGTAAACGGTTTCGAAGGTACGCAGGATGATTATGAATATGCCATGCGTATCGTTCGCTTCCGTAGCCCGCGTTACGCTATCCCCGTAAGCAGTCCGCTTTATTGGGATGTGGTGTATGGCGCTTATCCTTCATGGGATTGGAATGTATACGATGACGGACTCTATGCTTATGTATTCCCAACCTATACTAACCCTATGTGGTGGAATTGGCGATGGAATTGGAGTATGGCAGGCCCTCGCTGGGGCTGGAGTTGGGGATGGAGCTCTCCTTATTATTATAGTTATTATAGCTGGAATTCTCCTTATTGGTATGGCGGCTGGTACGACCCGTATTGGGGACCGGGATGGGGTGGTCCGCATCACCATCATCACGGATATTACGGATGGGCTGGCAATTACCGTGTAGGACATACCGATTATCGCCCGTCTCGCTATAACCGTGGTGGAAGCAGCTTGCGCTATTCTGCTTCTAATCAGAACAGATATAACAACGGATACTCTCGCAATCCGGGTAATTCGTCTACTCGCTGGAATAACAGCCGTGGCTCTATCGGACGTGTGGTAACTCCGGGCAACAACGGAAGTGCTATCCGCGTACAGCCGGGAAGTCAGTCGTCAGTTCGTCGTGGATATGTAAATGGCGGATCATCGGGCAGCAATAGCCGTGGCTCGTCTTTCGGTAATAACCGCGAAAGCAATACCTATATTCGTCCTAGCAGCACTGTAGACCGTTCGGGTTCATCTTACAGTCGTCCTAGTAGTACTCGCCGTAGCTATGATAGCAACAGTCAGGGCAGTTCATTCGGACGCAGTGGCGGCAGCAGCAACAGCGGCTCATTCAGTCGTGGCGGTAACAGCGGAAGCTTCAGCCGTGGTTCGGCAACAGGCGGAAGCAGTAGCCGTGGCTCTATGGGAGGCGGAAGCAGCTCACGCAGAAGATGATGAAAAAGTAATGGACACTATTCTTAAAGATTAAGTTATGAACAGATTATATTTCCTCTTGGCTGCCGGATTGATATCATCGGCAGCCGTAGCACAAAATCAATACGACGCATTGAAGTTGATGAATAACGACCTCAACGGTACAGCTCGCTTTGTTGGTATGGGCGGTGCTATGAGTGCCTTGGGAGCAGATATCTCAACTATAGGAACTAACCCTGCCGGAATCGGTTTGTTCCGTAAGAGCGATGTCTCTGTCAGCTTCGGGTTCAATAATAATAAGGTGTCGTCCGATCACAGTGGAATGAAAGTGAGCGACGACCGCACCCGTTGGTCGTTCGATCAAGCCGGCTTCGTATGGGCAAGCAAGATAGGCAACCGTACCGACCTTCGCTACTTCAATGTAGGTTTCAACTACACCAAGCGTGCCAATTTCAACCGCCAGTTCTCTTCTAAGATGAATCTCAATGGTGAGTCGCTTACTAATCAGATGGCGATGATGGCCATGAATTCTGGAAAATTCGGAACAGTGAATGACGTAAATGCCTTGTTGGATGCCAATAACCCATATACATCCGAAACATACTGTGGGGTTCCGTATTTAGCGAGTATGGGATTACGCTGCGGATTCAATAAAGATGACGTTAGTGCCGGATTGCTTGACTATGTGTATGTGACAGATGCCAACGACAAAAAAATATCAAAAATATACGGCTGGAATGGCGAACAAGGCGAGTTCTACAGTCGTGAGGAAGGTGGTATCAATCAGTTCGATTTCAACGTGGCTTTCAATGTACAGGATAGATATTACTTCGGACTTACATTGGGCGTATACGATTTGAACTACAACCGCTATTCATCTTACGCTGAAACTATGAACCGAATTACTCAGGAAGATGGTGCAGAATATCACGATACCGGCGATTTGACACTGAACAACTGGTATCGTGCCGATGGTACAGGTATCGACTTGAAGTTTGGAGCCATAGTTCGTCCATTTGAGTACTCTCCGTTCCGCCTCGGTTTCTCGGTACATACACCTATATGGTATTCTATGACTGATAAGTATTCGGCAACCATCGCGTCTAATCTCAACATTCAGAATAGAAATGGTGGCTATACATCAGGTTCGTCGGTAGAAAATCTTTCCGACTATCTGCAGCCGCAGTACGTATTCGATTACGTCCTAACTACTCCGTGGCGCATCAATGTAAGTGCCGGAACCGTACTGGGCGGTATGGTAGCCTTAGATGCTGAGTACGAATTCGAGAAATACTCATCGGCTCGTCTGCGTGAAAGAACAGAATACGATTACGATTATGTATACGGGGGCAATGATTTAAGCGGTACCGATGCTATTAAGGAAACCTTCAAGCCTGTGCATAAGTTCCGTGTAGGTATGGAAACCAATGTAGACGGCTTCTGCATTCGTGCCGGATATAACTTCCAGTCGGCTCCGATAGAGACAGGTTCTTTCAAGAACATTGCTGCCACCGACGAAACTCGTACTAATCCAGAATACATCAACCCTAAAAACCGCCAGTCGTTTTCTTTCGGTTTAGGCTATCACGGTAAGACACTTTATGCCGACGTAGCCTATAAGTATGATATGTATAAATCTGATTTCTACGCATTCGACAGCAAGACATTTGTTCCTGCCAAGTTGGACAATGAGCGTCATCAGCTATTGTTCACCGTAGGAGCACGTTTTTAAGAGAAAGATAATTTAAATTTATTGTAAGAGCGCATACGAGTCTTTCGGTAATCCGAGAGAGCGGATGCTCTCTTTTTTTTATTTGCCGAAAATGCATTAATTTTGTACCCCTCAAAGAAAAGATTATGGCAAAACAAGAATATATTCAGAAAAACAAAGAATGGCTTGCGGCAAAAGCAGCCGAAGAAGGAGTACAGTCACTTCCTAAAGGCATCTATTACAAAGTAATAACTTCGGGCGACCCCGCAGGAAAACAACCTACGGCACGCAGCATAGTTACGGTACACTACACCGGATGGACCATCAACGGAAAGAAATTCGACAGTAGCCGTGGCGGTTGCGCAATGGCAGTACGCCTTAACGAACTTATAACCGGATGGGTTATCGCCTTGCAACGTATGCGTGTAGGCGATAAGTGGGAAGTCTACATCCCCTCTGAAATGGCATACGGCAAATTCTCTCAACCCGGCATCCCCGGAGGCTCTACGCTTATATTCGAAATAGAACTGTTGGGCGTAGCATAATTTATAAATAAGAGGAAATAGCAGCCATACCATGAAGATATTGAAACAAAAGTATCGTTCGATAGCACGCATACAGCAAATTCCGCAGTTGTTTTACCTGATAAAGTGGACCATACTCTCGGCATTGGCCGGAGGGTGCATTGGCTCCGCCTCTGCATTGCTGTTGGTATCGTTGCAATGGGCTACAGAGTATCGCGAGTCACACCTATGGATTATCGCATTATTACCTGTTGCCGGATTGCTTATCGGACTAATGTATCATTATCTGGCGGGAGATGCCGCCCGTGGCAACAATTATCTGATTGATGAGATACGCTCGCCGCACGGCATCATACCTTTCCGCATGGCTCCGTTAGTATACATAGGAACAGTTCTTACCCACTTGTTCGGAGGCTCTGCCGGACGAGAAGGCACCGGAGTACAGATGGGAGGGGCTATAGCCGACTGCTTCTCCAAATACCTTCGCCTATGCCGTCGCGACCATAAGGTGATGGTGCTTATAGGCATCAGCGCCGGATTCGCTTCCGTCTTCGGGACACCGTTGGCAGGAGCTGTATTCGGTCTGGAAGTTATGATAGTGGGCAGGATGCGCTACGACTGCATACTTCCGGCATTTTTGTCGGCTGCATTTGCTCACCTTACCTGCCATGCTTGGGGAGTGGCGCACACCCATTACCCCGTTCCGCAAGTACCGGAACTTAGTGTTGTCACTATCGCGTGGATAGCTTTGGCAGGCATTCTTTTCGGGCTTACAGCAGCATGGTTCTCACGTTCTATCGGTTTCTGGGGAAGTCATGCCAAAAAACTGATATCTTATCCTCCGCTGCGCCCTGTAGTGGGAGGTATCGTCATTGCCTTGGCAGTATGGGCGTTAGGCACCACCAAGTACATCGGCTTAGGCGTTCCGGTTATAGTAGAATCGTTCACCACCCAACAAATGTGGTACGATTTCGCGCTAAAGCTGATATTTACCACATTCACCATCGGCGTAGGCTTTAAAGGCGGCGAAGTAACCCCATTGTTCTTTGTGGGAGCCACTTTGGGCAGTGCATTGGCAGCCATTATTCCGTTGCCGATGAGCCTTTTGGCAGCAGTAGGATTCGTAGCCGTATTTTCGGGAGCTACCAATACCCCGATAGCATGTACATTGATGGGCATAGAACTGTTCGGAGCCGAGCCGGGATTATACATCGGTATAGCTTGCGTAGTGGCATATCTCTTCTCCGGACACACAGGCATCTATACCGCACAAGTTGTTGGCAGTCCTAAGAACATACTCTCCTGGCGAGAGAAAGGCAGCAAGTTGCACTCTTGACATAAAGCAAAAATACCGAATAGAAATACTAAAAGCTCAAATTTTTCGATATTTATTCTCCAGATAGCCTTAACTTTGCACAGAAATATATATAAATCACAGATTTATGGCACAAGCGAAGGAAATGACGTCGGGAGCCTCTTTTCCGCTCATCCTGAATTTTACACTACCACTTTTATTAGGAAATCTCTTACAGCAGACTTACTCGCTCATGGATGCTGCCATAGTAGGTAAGTATCTTGGCATAAACGCCTTGGCATCAGTAGGAGCCAGCACTTCGGTTGTCTTCCTTATCTTAGGATTCTGCACTGGTTGTTGCAGCGGCTTCTCTATTCCCGTAGCCCAGAAATTCGGAGCGCGAGATTACGTCACCATGCGTCGCTTCATATCCGTCAGCCTCAAGATATCCGGAGTCATGTCGGTTGCCTTAGCCGTAATCACCAGTTTGCTATGCGCTTACATCCTGCGAACAATGCAAACTCCGGAAAATATCTTCGACGGCGCATATACCTATCTTCTTATAACGTTTATAGGCATACCTTCTATCTTCTTTTACAACCTATTGTCCGGTATCATTCGTGCCTTGGGCGACAGCAAGACACCATTTTGGTTCCTGCTTCTTTCGTCGGTGCTGAATATCATACTCGACCTCTTCTGCATCATTGTGTTAGGGTGGGGAGTAGCCGGAGCCGCCATCGCCACGGTATTTTCGCAAGGCGTTTCGTCGGTGCTGTGCTATATCTATATGAATCGTAAATACGAAATCCTTAAAACTACGCCGTCAGAGCGACGCTTCCGTTCTGATATAGCTCGCCAACTGCTTGGCATCGGCGTGCCTATGGGACTCCAGTTTTCTATCACTGCCATAGGTAGCATCATGCTGCAAAGCGCTAATAATGCATTAGGTACTGCGTGTGTAGCGGCATTTACAGCAGCCATGCGCATAAAAATGTTCTTTATGTGCGCTCTCGATAGTTTAGGTATAGCCATGGCTACATATAGCGGACAGAACTACGGAGCCGGAAAGCCCATTCGCATTTGGCAAGGAATCAAGTCGTCGTACGTTATGATGCTTGTTTACGTAGCAGCGATAAACATAATAATATGGTGCTTTGCCGAGAAATTCGCCCTGTTGTTTATCGACCCATCCGAGACGGAAGTCATAAAAGACACTGCATTATTCTTACATATCAATCTGTCGTTCTTTCCATTGCTCGGTTCGCTCATTATTTTACGCTACACCATTCAGGGGGCAGGCTACACCAAACTGGCTATGTTCTCTGGCGTATCCGAAATGGTAGCCCGTATTATGGTCAGTCTTGTAGTAGTGCCGTTGTTCGGCTATTTAGGTGTATGTTACGGTGACCCCACGGCATGGTTATTCGCCAACCTCTTCCTGACTCCGGCATTTATATACGTATACCGTCGGTTAAAACTGATAGCCCGTCCCGAAGTAGCTTAACAATAATTGTCTTATAAAGCTTTCGTTTCTCGCTGAAAATGCGTACCTTGCCATAGTAATCATAAAACCGTTAGCTTATGACAAAACTTAATGAAGTGTACCGTTGCAGCGTATGCGGCAACATAGTAGAAGTAGTAAATGCAGGCGGCGGTGAATTGCACTGCTGCGGAAAGCCCATGCAGCTGATGAAAGAGAATTCTGTTGATGCCGCAAGGGAAAAGCACGTCCCCGTGATTGAAAAAATTGCCGGAGGATACAAAGTTACTGTAGGCAGCGTAGAGCATCCAATGCTCGATAATCACTACATTCAGTGGATAGAACTATTTGATGGCGAGAAAGTGATGCGTCATCATTTGAAGCCTGAAGAAAAGCCCGAAGCTACATTCGTCACTCAGGCCGAAAATGTAAAAGCTCGCGAGTATTGTAATCTTCACGGCCTATGGATTGCCGAAGAATAAAAGTTATCAAGTTTTAAACGAAAAGAAGGAGTTGCCTATTTGTGGGCGACTCCTTCTTTTCGTTTATAAAAACTGTTCCAACTATAGCAAAAATTGAGCTATGCGCAAATAATACAACTATATGCACCATAAATGCAACGTTGTTTATGTTAATTACATCATCTTTGCAGTGTAAGAAAACAAAATACAAAAGCTACAATAATTATATATATTAAATCCTATTAATCGAAAATAGAAAAAGGTTGGTTGTTTTTATTGGGTAACATTAAAATGAAAAAAGGAGTAAGAAAGGCGACTTTCCTACTCCTTTTAATTTATACGTCTGTGATATTGTCTTTCGTCTTAACTTATTAGAAGTTGAAGAACTTCTTAGCGTTGTTGTAGCAAATATCCTCTACCATCTGCTGAACGCGAGCCATTTCTTCTGCAGGAATTTCACCATTCTCTACATCGTTGCCCAGCAAGTTACACAATGTACGGCGGAAGTATTCATGACGCGGATAAGACAAGAATGAACGAGAGTCGGTAAGCATACCAACGAAGCGGCTCAACAAGCCAAGCAATGACAAAGCGTTCATCTGTTTCTCCATACCATCCTTCTGATCGAGGAACCACCATCCAGAGCCGAACTGAATCTTGCCCGGAACCGAACCATCCTGGAAGTTGCCAAGCATAGTAGCGATAACCTCGTTGGCGCACGGATTCAAGTTATAAAGGATAGTCTTAGTAAGCTTGCCGTTAGAGTTCAAGCGATCGAGGAACTTAGACATAGCCTTAGCGGTAGTAAATTCACCGATTGAGTCGAAACCAGTGTCAGGACCGAGAAGCTTAAACATCTTAGAGTTGTTGTTACGGATAGCGCCATAGTGGAACTGCTGAGTCCATCCGGTTTCATAATCCATTTCGCCGAATACTACGAGCATAGCCGACTTGAACTTCAAGATTTCTTCGTGAGTCAATTCTGTACCGCCATACACCTTATTAAATATAGCGTTGATTTCAGCGTCGGTATAATCTTCAGCGTAGAACTCTTCGATACCGTGGTCAGACAACTTACATCCCTGTTCTGCGAAGAACTCATGACGTTTGCGCAAAGCAGCTACCATATCGTCGAAAGAAGAAATAGTAACACCGCTCACCTCAGCCAATTTCTCCATGTAAGCACGGAATTCAGCCGGAACTTCTACAGCCATAGCCTTGTCAGGACGCCAAGTAGGAAGCATCTTGATTTCGAAACCGCTTTTGCGAGTAGCGATGTGATATTCCAAAGAATCTACAGGATCGTCGGTAGTACAAACAGTCTCTACGTGATAACGACGCATCAAGTTGCGAGCTGAATATTCGGGAGTAGCCAATTTCGCGTTACATTCCTCGAAGATTTCGCGAGCGGTAGTAGGATTCAAGATCTTGTCGATACCGAAAGCAGTCTTAAGTTCCAAGTGAGTCCAGTGATACAGCGGGTTGCGGAAAGTATAAGGAACTGTCTCAGCCCATTTTTCGAATTTTTCCCAATCAGAAGTATCCTTGCCAGTGCAGAAACGTTCGTCTACACCGTTGCTACGCATAGCACGCCATTTATAATGGTCGCCACCCAACCAGATTTCAGTGATAGAGTTAAAGCGATAGTCATCAGCAACCATTTTAGGAATCAAGTGACAGTGATAGTCGATGATAGGCATCTTAGCTGCATGATTGTGGTACAATTCCTGTGCTGTTTCGGTCTTCAACAGGAAGTTTTCATCCATAAATTTTTTCATAATCTCAGTTTTTGTTATATAGTTAATTTGTTAGTAATTTTCGCTTAATAATCTATCAAGCTATAGATAATGCGTGAAAAATAACTCTCATTTTATGTTGTTCAACATATATAGCGATTTATTTATCGTTATCGAACACGAAAGTAGAAATTTTATTTGGAATAACAAAATAATTCGTATATTTGCAGCGTCGAATTAATAAAAAAACACTTGACCAACGAAAAACATACCTTTGGAATATAAATATATTTTATCAGAAGTATAATTTTTGTTAGCGCAAACGATAACTTTTATAAGTAGACAGTAAATTTACAGAATACAATTAAATAAGAAACCTAAAATATTAAAAAAGAATGAAACCGTTAAACAAAGAAACAGCCAATAAGACTGTACGTCCAGAGAGAATTATTCAGTTTGGTGAAGGAAATTTCTTGCGCGCATTCGTAGATTGGATTATCTACAACATGAACGAGAAAACAGATTTTAACAGCAGCGTAGTAGTAGTTCAGCCTATCGACAAAGGTATGGTAGACATGCTGAATTCACAGGACTGCTTGTACCATGTAAACTTGCAAGGTCTTGAAAACGGCAAGGCAGTAAACAGCCTTACTATGATTGACGTTATCAGTCGTGCCTTGAACCCATATACTCAGAACGACGAATTCATGAAGTTGGCAGAACAGCCCGAAATGAGATTCGTTATCTCTAACACTACAGAAGCCGGAATCGCTTTCGATCCTTCTTGCAAGCTCGATGACGCTCCCGCATCTTCTTATCCAGGTAAGTTGACTCAGTTGCTTTACCACCGTTTCAAAACATTCAACGGCGATATGAGCAAAGGTCTTATCATCTTCCCATGCGAGTTGATTTTCTTGAACGGTCATAAATTGAAAGAAACCATCTATCAGTATATCGAATTGTGGAACCTTGGCGACGAATTCAAGACTTGGTTCGAAAAAGCTTGTGGAGTATACGCTACATTGGTAGACCGTATCGTTCCGGGATTCCCTCGCAAAGACATCGCCGCTATCAAGGAAAAATTGCAGTACGATGACAACTTGGTAGTTCAGGCAGAAATCTTCCACTTGTGGGTAATCGAAGCTCCGCAGGAAGTAGCTAAAGAATTCCCAGCAGATAAGGCAGGATTACACGTATTGTTCGTACCGAGCGAAGAACCGTACCACGAAAGAAAGGTTACATTGCTTAACGGTCCTCACACAGTATTGTCGCCTGTAGCATACCTTTCTGGCATCAATATCGTGCGCGACGCTTGTCAGCACCCTGTAGTAGGCAAATTCATCCATAAAGTAATGTTCGACGAACTGATGGAAACATTGAACTTGCCGAAACCAGAACTCGAAAAATTCGCACACGATGTACTCGAACGCTTCAACAACCCGTTCGTTGACCATCAGGTAACATCTATCATGCTTAACTCATTCCCTAAATTCCAGACTCGCGACCTTCCTGGCTTGAAAGTATACTTGGAACGTAAGGGCGAATTGCCAAAGGGTCTTGTATTAGGATTGGCGGCCATCATCACTTATTACAAGGGTGGTAAGCGTGCTGATGGTGCTGAAATCGTTCCTAACGACGCACAAGACATCATGGACTTGCTGAAGAACCTGTGGGCTACCGGCGATACTCAGAAAGTTGCCGAAGGCGTATTGGCAGCAGAATCTATCTGGGGTGAAAACTTGAACTTGATTCCGGGCCTTACAGCAGCTGTAAAAGCTAACTTGGACAGCATCCAGGAAAAAGGAATGTTGGCAACAGTAGAATCTATCCTCTGATTTAATTGTTAGAAGTTCCAATAATACCTAAGGAGACAAACTCTCATTTCTTGAGTTTGTCTCCTTTTTCGATTTAAACATTTTAGTTAACTTTGCACTCGTCTTTTTAACTGAAATGTAAATGAAGCCACAATTATTGATAGGTTCACCTATGTCCGGTAGCGGAAAATCCATCTTTACCATGGGGATTCTTCGCCTTTTGAAACGGAGGAATCTGAATGTACAGCCCTTTGTATGCGGGCCAGACCAGGCAGTTCCATTGTATCACGCCATAGCGTGCGGGCACGATTCGGTCAACTTAGATACCTTCTTGGCTTCTAAAACCCATCTGCAGTACGTTTATAATACCTATTCCGAGAACGCCGAAATCTGTGTGGCCGAAGGCAACATGGGCTTGTTCGATGGCTACAACCGTATGCGAGGCAGTAGCGCCGAAATAGCCATGATGCTGAAGATGCCCGTGCTGATGATAGTCAACGCCCGTGCCACCGGATACTCTGCCGCCCCCTTGCTGTACGGATTCAAGCATTTCAAGCATTCGCTCAATATCGTAGGCGTAATATTCAATCAAGTAACCTCATCGGCACAGTACGCCTCACTTAAAGAAGCCTGTTTCGATGCCGGAATAGCCTGTCTTGGCTACATCCCCTTTATAGAAGGACTGAAGTACAACCGCCGCATGGCCCTCACCGTAGAAAACCGTCGCGTGATAGGCGAGATGTCCGATCTCGTAGCCGACCTGATAGAGAAGCACGTAGATGTAGACCGACTGCTGAATCAAACCGTCCGCATATTCCCCTGCGAGTACACACTGCCATACACATCGGATATAGAAAACCTTTCATCCTTGCCCGCCATGCCGAAGAAAGGCAAGTTGCGCATAGCCATAGCTCGCGACCCCGCTTTTTGCATGGTTTATAAGGAAAACATCGATCGCCTGTCCACTCTTGGCACTATTAAATATTTCAGTCCCGTATTTGGCAGCGAACTTCCCGAAGCCGACATAATATACCTTCCCGGCGGTTTTCCCGACCTCTTCGCCCGCCAGCTACATCGCCGCAAGCAACTCTTGGAGCAACTTAAAGATTACGCAGAGAGAGGAGGGAAGATATTGGCGGAAGGAGGAGGCATGGCACTTCTTTCACAAAGCCTGTCAAACAAACCCGGAGGCACCCCATACGAGATGGCGGGCATACTGCCATTCCGCATCTCCGCCGACGAGCAGAAATACACCGGAGGATACCGTTGCATAACCCTCAATAACACAGAATACAAAGGTCACGAATTCCATTTCTCGAAGATGGAAAACACCCCGTGCGAAGCCCTTGCAGAGATTCGCCTCTACACAGCTCGCGGCACAGAATCGTCCACCTCATTGTACCGCTACAAAAATGTCATAGCAGGCTACACTCATTGGTACTGGGGAGAAAGTGATATTTGGGATTTGTGGAAATAATAAGAATGCTAAACATACACTACGCACTGAAAGTGCAAAAGTAAAAACATCAAGCTTTGTGATTTTACTTTTGCGCTTTCAGTGCGTTTTTTTGTAAGCAATGCAATGTGCGAAAAAAACAATGCAATGAAATAAAAAAACAATGCGAATGGCCAAGTGAACCATTGCGATGGTTCGATTTAAGCATCGCAATGGTTTCTTTGGTTATATACTGTAAATTTATGCTGATTGCCACTTAGAACCATAAACGGTAACACTTGCTACTTTTACATTAGCGGAAAAGCTAATAAATAATCACACTAAAATAGGGGAGAAATAACACGAGCGTGTTGCACAAATTATGTTGGTTTTCTAATTGTAAGACCCGACTTTGTGTGCAAAGGTACGGTTTTTCTAGCATTTATAGTCATTTAGAAAAGAAAATATTTTGACTATCGGCTAATTGTTGCCAAAATGTTGACCAAATAAAGCTTTCTATCTCTTGAAAACTTATTGATTACCAACGGAATATAGAGTATGTCGTGTTTTACAATTAGAAGACCAAGATAGACTGATAGAGACGAAGCCACGAAAGTAGGTGAAATAACCTACCCAAACGGCAAAATCTTGATGGTATTATTATGAACAATGTCGTTGTAAAACAGGCGCAGTTATCCAAGGCGATGGCGGCCAACTCAACAGACATAAAGTAGAAGAGAGTTTATGAAGCTGGATTGCACGGATTCTCGTTCTACAGCCGACGAAACAAAGAGTTTTCAAACCACTGAAAACAATGAATTTCCAGATGGCACATACGTTTCTGAGCCAGACAAATCGACTGGTTCAGTAGTAGAGAAACACTCTAAAGCGAACGCTCAGAAAGTGCAATGGTGCTATCTTTTCGTGCATCACAGAAAAGTAAAATCATTCGAAGAACAACTCGAAAAAGACGGAATAACCTACTTCGTTCATAAAACCATTAAGTACGTTCCGCGCCACAGAAACAAAGGCGGCGTGCGCGAAGTTGAAATCCCTTCAGTGAGCGGCCTGATATTTCTGCAAGGCACTCCCAAGAAACTCCAGACATACCTCGACGAGAAACTGCAACCATATAGGTTGTGCAAGAACTGCAGTACAGGCAAGGTGGCAACCATCCCATGTAGTCAGATGGAATCATTTATGCGCATCGTGGAGACCGAGCCCGAACGCCTTCGCTTCTTACTTCGTCCTTTTGTGTACTACTCAAAGAACCGCACCCTTCTTCGCATCATGACCGGCGACTATGCCGGACTCGAAGGATATGTTATCCGCATAGCCCGCGACCGTCGCTTGGTGATGGACGTAGGCGGTATGGCAGTAGCCATCTCTAACGTACACGCCGAACGTTTTGAAGAAGTCAACAAAAACGAAGGCAGCAAGTCGGAACGCGAAACCTTCTACAAACGCAACCTTCACGAACGTAACGCCTTTATCGACCGTTACTTCCATCAGGTAAGAACGGCAAGCGAGGTAGAAGCCCAGAAAGAAAACATCGCGATACTTCTTAATCAAACCCTTGCCGACGTAATGAGCAAGAAGCTCGATATAAAAGATGCCTTCGATACCTTCTACTTCATGATAGAAGAGATAGGCTACTATTACGCTCCATTCATCGACTACTTCAAAGACGACTTGAGCCCCATTATCGAAGAAGGCCGCAAGGTAATGCAGGAGATAGGCAGCATCACCGCCAGCGTTGGTGACATTGAACTCCGCCAGCGCTGTGAAACGGAGTACGAAGAACTTAGGACTAATTATGGCTATTTGTTTGAATAGCGGAATTCATATGATCATTCAGATTGTTACATATATTCTCTTGCCGCTGATAGTAGCTTACATCACTACTGTTATGACCAAGCGTGAAGAAGTCGAGTTAGATGCGCAAGGCCAATTGCTTGAGCATCGTGTTCAGGCTTACGCAGAAGTGTATCGTTTTATGCGTAAAAGTCTAAATCGTATTGCTGTTCCATTTGTTGAAGAGAAGCTATATGCTGATTGTCTTGAAGGCTCTATGTATAAGATAGGTCGTCAAGGTATGGAATATGCTTCATTCCTCAGTAGCATTGAGAATATTGATAAGTATTCTGATCAACTTGAACGGTTACTTCTTACTAACAGTCTTTATTTGGATTCCAAACTTGAGAGTGAACTTAATAATCTTCAGTCATGGATTGCCAACTTTCAATATTTGCTCAAAAGTTTTAAGGCTACAGAAGAAGATTCACGATGGAAGTTCGATGCTTACCTTCGTAACCAAAGAGAGCGTTACGCTTGCTCGCTCCTAGGTATTGCATTACAAGATGATATTAATAGGTTTACTGATAATATAGAACCGCTTCTTGAAGATAAACTCCGCCATCCGAAGATATGTAAGTGGAATTTCCGGAGAACGACAGAAGGCGATGACAACAGCTTTGAACAGTCTCAGTTAGCAATGAATGTTCCTGATTTGATTGTAAGGCTTAATTATCTTCATTATTCAGATCGTTACACCCCTAATGAGTTTGATTAACTTCCGGAGCAACAACGAAATAAATATTTGGAAGAATTTTTAACAGTTATACATAGTAACTTACGATGAATATTGCCATTCCCGAATATATAGGTCAAGGAATTCTAGAACTTCTTATTCTTACTGTTGGAGGTCTTTTGGTAGGTTGGATAACCCATACCTACTTTGCACGTAAAGCTGCCATTGTAGAGGTAGAAGGCGAAGTGATGAAGAAGCGACTTTCCATTTATGAGGAACTATATAAACGCCTTAATTCGCTCCTTGCAGAAGAGATACTTCCGACTGAGCGTATCAATGCAGCTTTCCAAAACATATGCAAGTCTGGTATAGAGGTTGAAAAACAGTCTTCTATCCCTACATTGACCGTAATGCACACAGCCAAAGGTTTCACGACTACGTATATGGAACTTGATATTTATATAAATCGTCACCGACTCTATTTTGAAACCGAAGTTGATAAGGCTTTGCTTCTATTTTCTAACTACCTTGCTATTTATCGCCGTTTACAGGTAATGTTCGAAGAGCAAGTGATAGATAGTCATTACTCTTTAGATGATGAACTTATATCGTATTCTGAAGACTTGTTAATGACAGAGATAAGTATCCTATTTCAAGATGAACTTTCTTCTGAAATCTTTCGTGTTCTTACGTCGCTCAAGAAAGCTATAAATACCCCTATGCGCCATAAGCGCAAAGCTCAAGATCATAGTATCGCTACTTTTGGCGATGATGGTATCATAATACAGTATTTGCGACCACTTCGTATCTTTCAACAGCGTCAACAGATACAGCAACTCATAGCTCATAGCGTAGCTCTTGCTATAGCTTCTAAGATTTCCAAAAAACGTAAGTAAACAATGGAACAAGTTTTTGAAATATTGAACCTTGTCGTTCCAAGTTTGATTCTTGCTCTTTTTGCTCTCAATTATCAATTGCGAAAGAAAGTAGAGATTCGTATAGAAACTCAATTGGCTAAGCAGAGAATACAGGCTTATGAATCTGTTCATTCAACTTTATGTCAGCTGATGTCTACTCAGTCGCCAGCGATACAATTACAGTCTGAGATTGATGAGATAAAGAACTACTACGGTTTTCGTGATGTTAGGTCAGAGTATTCTGTTGTTTTGGCTTCAGAAACAGATTTCGATAACTTCTTTCATCAAGCTCAACAAGTTGTGACCGACAATTCTATACTTTTTGATTATGACACATTACTTCAGGCACAAAGATCTATGGGAATTCTGAGTCAGATAAAAAGTTATCTTGATGCTTTCTGCGATGCGTCGCGTATGTGCTTTCCAGGAGAGTCTGTATCCAACAATGTTCAAAAGAAAATAGATAAAGCTTACTTATTAGCAAGCATTATGCTACAAAACGAATTTAATCGCAGTTTCCTTGAGTTGGAAGATGTAATATCACATCAGATATCAAACATTGAGGTTGTGCCTTCTAAGTGCTACTTCAAGCGTATTCGCCATTGGTTTTCAGACAATCTGATGTTTCTAGTTTTTTGTGGAGCTAGACTTCGTTTCAATATTTTGGCTAACTTCTTTAATCGCCTTACATGGACGATGCTTGGACGATCACGTAGAATATTTACTTTCCAGATGGAGCGGTTTACTTATATACTCGAATACATTTTTGTTTCAGACCGCTATACTTTTCAGCAGTTTCTTCATCTTGACCAATGTAAGTATGAAGAACTCCATCGTGACTTCTGGGGGCGCATGAATATGCAGATGCATACTATGTGGACGAATTAATGAATTCTATTTTATTGCAACTATATTATATAGTAGTATCTAAATATATGAATGTTTTTCACCGTATGATTTTGGGTTTTAAGCGGAGATTGTGTAATAAGAAAATCACAAAAAAAATGGCGGATAAAGATAATGAAAGCCTTTCAATTCATAATATTTCCTATTTCTTTGGGGGTAAGGAAGATATACTATCTTATGACAGTATTGATATGTTGTCAAATGAGCTTAATATCCCACATGATTTGATTCGTAGTGATCTTATACGATTAATGACGGGGTTCCGTGATGATATTACTTGCTGCTTAGAGTATCCATACATAGATGAATTTTATAGAGATTCATATTATGCTTTTTATTCTCATAAACATGCAGAATATAGTAGATATTGTTTTAGGTTGTCATTCTTTGATGGTTTAGTAACGGAAGAAAACTTTTATTCAATAAATATGGATGGTAGATACTATGGATATGTAGTTTTACGTCCTACCCCTAAAAGAATTATAGGTTATACATTTATATCACCTTTGGTTTACAAAGAGCATGATTTTTCTTGTTGCTTATGTGAAAGAACTTCTTCAATAATGGGATTGCGTTTGACTACTTCCGCCTTTCCATTTTGTGGTCAAGATGGAGATGTCGGTTCTTGTTCTGAGACTTCGTTGGTTATTATAATGGACTATTTTTCTCGTAAATATAATAGATATAGAAGACTGCTTCCATCAGACATTGCGAAATATCTGTCTGAATCAAATTTGGAAAGAGAATATCCTTCAAGAGGCTTAAGTCCAGATACAATATCTCAATTGCTTCATTCCTATGGCTTTAGTGTGCGTATATATGCAAATGGAAGTTTAAATGAAACTTGCTCGGATGATAATTTATGTTACGCTCCCGAAGAATTTAAAAAACATTTAATTACATATATAGATTCAGGATTCCCTGTATATGTATGTACAAAGAAGCATGCTTTTTTAATTATAGGAAGGGAAAATAAGTTTCCTTTTGAAGACCCTCAATTAATAACAATGAATGATAATGAACATCCGTATAAGCATATTTGTTGTACAGAAGATATTGTTTCTTTTATTGTACCTCTTTCAGAAAAGATCTATTTAGATGCGGAAGCGGTAAGGCCAATAGAAGCTTTAAAGAAGATAGTAAGCGAATATCCGCAGTTTACTAATGTTGTGAATAATGTGGTAAATGTTAAAACGCGACTTTATCTGACAACATCACGACTTTTTAAAGATTATATTGTAAAATCCAAGATTTCTGACGAGACGCGTATTTTGATTTGTTGTACAGCTATGCCACGATTCGTTTGGGTTTGTGAATTGGTTGATATTACAAAGTATAATAGAAATTATGGAGACACTCCAATTTCCTCATTATGTGTGTTTGATGCTACAGAGTGTGATGATTCTTACAATTATTTATTATTGGCAAAGGCGGATTCTTATTTGCTAATACCTACAGGAATTAGTGGAAAAAAGAAATATGCAATATATACGACTTCTAAAGATACACTTTATCCTGCGATAAATAACCTAAAGGGAGAGCATACAAGATGGCAAAGTTAAAAAGCACATATTCAAAAGTCGTTTTTAAATACAAAAGCGATAAGGTTATTACTCTAACACGTGAAGCAACATTACGCATAGACGTAAGTATATCAGATTCATTTTCTGATTGTCAAAAGAGATGCGTAATAAAACAGCGTAATTCAAAGAAATATTTAAAGAATTTTATTCATATACGATAGAATCATGTTAAAGAGAAAAAAAACACATAAAAAATATTCTCCTGTAAAGCAGGGTGTAGGATGCAAAAATAAAAATAAAAATAAAAAGAAACCAAAACTAAGGGATTTTACGTCAACTAATCAACCTGAATCTATTAACAAATTAGGAGTTCGTAATGAATATATATCCGTATATGTAAAATATGCAATTAGTCTCATTGCTATTATTGTGGGTAGCTATTTTTTGTATCTAGGTATTTATGATGATGAGTTCTCTGTTAAATTATTTGGAATTGAAATTAATTGTAAATTTGTTGGTTTCGCAATTATTATAATTGCGTTAGTCATTATGTGGAAAAGTAAGGCAAAAGTACACTTAGACTAAAAATACACGATAAAATTGAATGCAAGATAAAATTTAATAACTCAATTAATAGACACTTGTAAAAGTGCCTATTAAAAATGGATGCCATAAATTGAGTATAAACAATAGATTGTAAAATAGTAATATAAAACATACACATTTATAATAAACACATTTTAATGACAAATCAAACTTCGGATAATAATAGGCGGATAGCGAAAAATACATTGTATCTGTATATGAGAATGTTGCTGTCCCTTGTAGTGCAACTATATACATCAAGAGTTATTCTTAATGCTTTAGGTATTAGTGACTATGGTATATATAATGTAGTAGGTGGCGTTGTAACAATGTTCTCTTTTATGAGTGGTACTATGTCAACAGCAGCCCAACGATTTATGTCGTATGCTATAGGACAAGGTAACATAAATGAATTGAGAAGGACATTTGTTGCATCACAAATCATTTTATGGTTAATAGCTCTAATAACGCTTGTAGCTATAGAGGTAATAGGAATGTGGCTGTTGTTTAATCATTTAACAATCCCCGATGGAAGATTGACTGCAGCAATATGGGTATTTCAAGTTGCTGTAATATCGTTGTTTATAACGATTATTAGTGTAAGTTATAATGCGGCTCTAATTGCCCACGAGAAAATGTCTGTATTTGCAGGAATCAGTTTAATAGATATTTTCTCTAAATTGGGCATTGCTGTTTTGTTGCTACAGTTGCCAACATCCGTAGATAAATTGATTGCATATTCAGTCTTGCTGATGGTTGTTGCTGTCATTATGAGAATATGTTATACCGTATATTGTAAACGACATTTTGAAGAATGTACTCATAATAAATACTGGTACGATAAAGAAAAAATGTCACAAATGTTATCGTTTTTTGGATGGAATACAATTGGAGCACTGTCTTATGTATCAAAGGAACAAGGTGTTAATATTCTGATAAATATATTTTTTGGAACAGTGGTCAATGCAGCACGAGGCGTAACGACTCAAGTAACAGGTGCTGTGCAAGGATTCATAACAAACTTTCAGGTTGCAATGAATCCGCAAATCACTAAATATTATGCTCAGAGAGATTTTGATAATCTGTTTAAGCTAGTGCAAAGAGGTGCTAAGTTCTCGATGTTTTTATATTTCTTTTTGGCTTTGCCCCTTTTTATAGATATTGAATATATTCTTCAGTTATGGTTGGTAAATGTGCCAGAACATACCGTTTCATTCATTCGGCTTACATTTATCCTAATGATGATAGAATCACTCTCATCGCCAGTTATCACATGCTTGTTAGCTGTTGGCAAGGTAAAGTGGTACCAGATCATTGTAGGAGGATTGCTTATAATGAATTTACCTGTTTCTTATATAGCATTGAAACTTGGGGCTAAGCCTGAAATGACAATTGAAATAGCTATTATAATCTCATTTGCAAGTTTGCTTATAAGACTTTTCATGCTTAATCGTTATATCTCTTTCCCTGTAAAGGACTTTACGACGAAGGTTTTAGGAATTGCATTAATAGTGGTTGCTCTGTCTTATGTTCTAAGCAATTCAGTTTATAATTTGATTACTGTAAATGGTTTCATACGGTTAGTTTTAACCGTTGTGATTTCTTGGATAATATCCGGTGTTGTTATATTGGTAGTAGGAATGAATAAGTCTGAGCGTTTTATGATAAAAAATGCGGCAATTAAAGTATTAAACAAAGTAGGAATAAAAAAATGAAAACAGTAGGAATTGCAACTATTCATGCGATAAACAATTTTGGTTCGTTGCTTCAAGCTTTTGCCACTCAAACTGTTGTTGAAAGACTTGGGTATAAAACTTCTATAATAAATTATAAGTATCCAAATGAATATCATTTTTCTGAGTATCAGAAGAAATCTCCATATGCGGCTTGCAAACTGAATTTTACTATGCGGCTAAAGTTAGCATTATATGCTCGCACATGTATGAAGAAAAACGCTCAGAAGAAACAAATGTTGTTTCAGAAGGAAAGAAAAAAACTATTGATAGAAACTCCACTCTATCCAACTATACAGTCGTTGCATGAGAATCCACCAAGGTATGACATATACTTGACAGGAAGTGATCAGGTTTGGAATCCACGTTATATGTGCAGGGATAATACTTACTTTCTTGATTTTATTAACGACGTGCCTAAAGTTGCATTCTCTGCAAGTTTTGGAACAACGGCATTGACAGAAGAAGAGAAAGAGTATATGCGTCCTTTGCTTAATCAATATTGCAGTATTTCGTTGCGCGAGCAATCGGGTGTTGCTATGGTAAAGGATATTTGTGGAAAAGAATCCCAATGCACATGCGACCCAACTTTATTACTGTCTGGTGAAGAGTGGGGAAAGATTTTTGATGACAAGCCGATAATTAAGGATGATTATATACTCTGTTATATATTAACGTACACGGCCAACCCTTATCCTTATGCTACCAAACTTATTAAGCATATACAAAAGCATTTGAACAAGAAGGTTGTGATATTGGATGAAACAGGACGTTATTGGCTTGATTTCAAATACAAGTCTTTCAGAAGTTATGGACCAAGGGAAATTATAAATCTGTTTAAGAATGCCTCTTTTATAATTTCCTCTTCATTCCATGGAGCTGCTTTCTCTGTTAATTTTCAAAAGGATTTTTATTCTTTATTCCCAAAGGGTGTAAAAGATGAACGACAGGAAAGTTTACTAAAATTAATTGGAGCTGAAAATCGATTTATCCATGTCGGTGATCCGCTTCCTTCTCCTTCTGCATTCGAAATTCAGAATTGGGAACAAATATCTGAAAAGCTCAATGCTTATAGACGATATTCAATAAAATATTTAACTACAGCTTTAGAAAATGCAACAAAACTTACCAAATAGGGAAAATTGCACTGGATGTGCAGCATGTTATAATAGTTGTGCACATGGTGCAATATCTATGCAAGAGGATAAAGAAGGTTTTCTTATTCCTGTTGTGAACGAGAGTAAATGTATTGATTGTAATCTCTGCACAAAGAAGTGTCCTGTTATTAACATACCACAATTTGAGGAAACGCATAAAAAGATATATGCAGCATACAATCTAAATAAAGAGCAACATCAAAAGAGCGCATCTGGGGGATTGTTTTCTGCCTTTGCCAATTATTTCTATCAATTAGAAAATGGTGTTGTATGTGCGTCTGCCTTTGATGAAAACTTGAATCTAAAAATAAAAACGTCTACCTGCAAAGAAGATTTAAAACAGCTTATAGGCTCCAAGTATGTACAAAGTGAGTCAGGGCAAATTTATAAAAGTGTTAGAAAACTCTTGTTGGAAGAGAAACAGGTTTTTTTCCTTGGAACGCCTTGCCAAGTTGCAGGCTTGCGTTCGTTTCTTGGAAAAGAGTACCAGAATCTTTTTACTGTAGATTTAGTTTGCCATGGTGTTCCTTCTCCTCGGCTTTTTAAGTCGTATTTAAAATCTATAGGAGTTTCAGATAAACAAGAATATGAGAATTATTATTTCCGCAACCAAAATAATTCTGTGTATTTCACGAATTCTGTAAAACCTAAAGGTGAAAAATCCTGGGATATACCTCGCGAGAAACATAGTTATATTTGTGCATATCTAAAGGGATGGATTCATAGAGAGTCTTGCTATAATTGTCATTTTACTGGTGAGCATCGCCAAGGAGATTGCACTATTTGTGACTTTTGGGGAATACTGTCAGGAAAGACACCGTTTAAAGGAAAGGTATCAATGGGAGTGTCTATGGTAATGACAAATACAGAAAAAGGCAAGGCAATGTTTGACAAAATAAAGAATCAACTTTATTTTGAAGAAAAGACATATGAAGATGCTATCATAGATAATCATAATTTGATTCGCCCAGATGCGAGACCCAAAGAGAGGGACTTTATATATAATGAGTTGATAAAGCTGAGTCCGTGTGACTTTATGAGGAAATATGGTTGTAGACTATACGTTCCTGTTCCTATTTGGAAAAGAGTTATCAACAAGATGAAATCTATATTGTTGAAAAATAAATAGCAATTAGCTTAATTACAAAAACTTTATCATAGGTAAAATATAAATATTGTCGTATGCCAAAAGTAAGTGTTATTATTCCTGTTTATGGAGTTGAAAAATATATAGAACGTTGTGCTCGCAGTTTGTTTGAGCAAACATTGGATGATATCGAATATATTTTTGTGGATGATTGTTCTCCAGACAAATCTATAGCTATTCTTGAAAATATCATTAAAGAATATCAACCACGCTTAAATAAAGAGCACAAAAATGTACGTATTGAAAAAATGTCTCAGAATAGCGGTTTGCCAAATGTACGTAGATATGGAATCAAGTTGTCGACAGGTGATTATATCGCGCATTGTGACAGTGATGATTGGGTTGAGTTAGGCATGTATCAACAAATGTACAATAAAGCCATTGAAGAAGATGCAGATGTTGTCGTGTGTGACTACGTTGTAACAAATGGTACATCAGTAATTAAAACGATAAATGCGTGTCACGCCAAATCTCCTAAACAGTTAATAGAAAAATGTCTTTTCCAAAGAGACCCATGGTCTCTTTGTAATAAGCTTTTCAATAGAAAAGCTTATTACAACATTGAATACCCCAAAGGTGCTATGGGAGAAGACATGGTAACAACAATACAATTATTATGGAATTGTAAAACATTGTCATACATAAACAAGCCTTATTATCAATATTTTTATAATTCTGAATCCATAACAAAAGTTTGTACAAGAGATAGTTGTGTAAGTAAATTTAATCAGCTTTCATGTAATACAACTATAGTGCTGAACTTTATTAAAAATATGGAACTAGATACCGAATACGGAGATGCACTTGTCGTATATAAAAACTTTATAAGATCTGTGCTTTATCCAATAGTATATGATAAACAATATTATAATATTTGGAATAATATGTTTTTAGGGCTAAATAAACAAGTTCTTTTATCAAAATACATATCGGTATCTGAGAAAATCCGTGTCTTTCTCACTATGGTTCATTTATACCCTCGAAAGAGAAACAGAGCATATTGATAATCGCTTTGTATGAACAGTTGATATAACTCATATTAAACTCTCATGAATAAAATAGAAACAATTTGCATCATATTATTATATTTTGCAGCATCTGTGAGTCTGAATGATAGTTTAAATCCTATTGCATTATATGGTGCAATTCCATTAAGCTTTTTTCTTAGCTTTTCTGTTGGAAATAGTATAAAAACGAATAAATATGTAAAGCATTTATTTTATCTCATTTTGTGGATTGCTTTTACATACATCGGTGCTACGTATATACAAGAGGCAAACTATCAAATGAAAAACCTGTTAGGAGTATTTGTATTTTCTGTTACATTAGCGAATCTTTCAAAAAACAAACGTTGCATACCTTGGCTGTATGGTATATTTATAATTTTATTCATACAGGCCCTAATATATGCCAACAATCATATATTAATAGAAGGATTTGATACATCAAAGGATAGATTGAACGACGAGAAGTTGAACGCTAACACGGTTGCCTATTATACATTCTTCGTTACGTTTGCATTATACGAATTAGGAAATACCTTTTTAGTTAAAAAGGATTCTGTTGTACGTGTATTTAGAATCTGTTTTTTGGCAATGTACATAATATCCTTTATTGTAGCATTGTTAACAGCATCACGGCAAGTTCTTATAATACAATTGCCACTTTTAGCATTATTAACTTACATCAGATATATTAAAGGAGCAAGTGCAAAGCGGAAAGTTGTATTTATTTTAATTGCTTCTGTCATATGTATTTCAAGTATAGACAAAATAGCAAATGCGTATGACAGTAGTTTTCTTAAAGTTCGTTCTGAACAAGATGCAAAAGATGATGTTAGGGGTGTGTTGATGCAAGATGCTATAAAAGTTGGATTTGAACATCCGGTCATGGGGGTTGGTCCCGGGAATTATGTTAGGTATTCATTCAACAGGCATTTTTCTCATTGTACATACACAGAATTATTTGCAAATACGGGTGTCTTTGGATTTCTCATTTATGTAACTCTTTTACTTATGTTTATAAAAAAACAATGGAACAGAATGAGAATATATCGCGATAAGGCGTATTTAGTGTTTTTAATTTGCGGGCTAATATATTTATTTGATAACTTCTTCTATGTATTTTATGTGGATTTATGGCTGATTGGATTTTTTATATTGCTGGCCTCTTATAGTGAAACTTATTATAATTTTAAACAAATACAACAATGAAAATTTTAGGAAAAGATTTTCGTATAATGCAAATCATCTCTTTGGTTTTGTACTATGGTATTGCACGCCATCTTCCAAAGTCGCAAAATATGTTAATGGGGGGGGTAAGTCGGAGAATTCGTTTTATGCTTTGCAGACGAATTTTTAAATATTGTGGAAAGAATGTAAACATCGAAAAGGGCGCGTGTTTTGGTTCTGGAAGATTGGTTGAACTTGGCGACAATAGTGGTTTGGGAATCAATTCTATGGTCCCAAGTGATATATGTATTGGTAAAGATGTAATGATGGGGGCTAATTGTTATATTTTATCTCAGAATCACAAAATAGATGATTTGTCAATTCCAATGAACAGACAAGGTTTTGTAACAAAAGGTCGAACTATAATTGAAGATGATGTATGGATAGGACGTGACGTTACATTTACACCAGGTCGCCATGTCGCTAAAGGATCCGTAATAGGCGCCTGTTGTTTACTTTGTAAAGATTTTCCAGAATACTCCATAATTGGAGGAAATCCATCAAAATTAATAAGAAGTAGATTACCAAAGAAATGAAAATATTACATATTCATCCATCAATGGCTGGGGGTGGTATAGAGGCCATGATTTGTGGATTAGTTAATGAAATGGCTAAGGTTCATGACGTAACGTTATGCACAATTTTTGAGCCAAAGAAAGAAGATGTATTTGAGAATAAATTGTCTTCATCCGTACATCGTATATCATTAGGAAAAAAAATACCAGGTTTTTCTATTAAAGAAATCTTTGATATATATAGATGCATAAGAGATGGACATTATGACGTTGCGCATATTCATGGATTCTTTTATTATTATGCTTTAGCTGTCTTTTTGTTGCATAAACGAGTGAAGTTTGTATATACTATACATTCTGATGCAGCAAAAGAAAATACTCTTTGGGATAAGCGTTTCATTAGAATAAAGAAATATGCATTTAAAAAGAATTATATTCACCCTGTTACTATATCTAAAGAATCGAAACGGTCTTTTACAGCATTTTATGGCTTAGATAGTACATTGATATATAATGGTATCCCTGAATATGTTGCGCTAAATAATGCAAGTAAACTTAAAGAGTTTAGAAAAACAGATAAAACTAAGTTGTTCTTTCACCCAGGCAGAATTTCGGAACCTAAAAATCAAGTTGTCTTAGTAAAGGCTTTTAATAGGCTCATCAGTGAAGGAGATGATGTTGTATTACTAATTGCTGGGCAAAAACAGGATCTGCTAATATGGTCAGAAATAGAACCATATTTAAATGAACGCATTATTTATTTGGGTGAACGGAACGATGTACGTGATTTGCTTTCTGAGGCAGACGCTTTTTGCTTGCCCTCTATATGGGAAGGAATGCCGGTTACTTTGTTAGAAGCATTGGCCGCTGGATGTATTCCTATATGCTCTCCTGTAGGTGGTATACCAGAAGTTATAACCAATGGTGTGAATGGATTTTTATCTACTGATTCAAGTGAAGAGGAATATTATAAAGCATTAAAGTCTTTTGTTTCTTGTACTGATATAGAGATAAAGGATATGAAACAAAAGTGCTTGGAAGTATTTAACAAATTTCGAATCTCTGAGGTTGCAAAAAAATACATTGAAGTTTATAAATCTAAAGTATGAAAATTTCTGTTATTGTTCCCACATATAAGCCACAGGCATATTTGTGGGAGTGTTTGGATTCTATATATAATCAAACTTTTCCAAAGTCTGATTATGAACTTGTGCTTGTGTTGAATGGTTGCAATGAGCCATATAATACCCAAATATTAGATTGGCTTTCAAACCATCCTGATTTGCATGTGCAGTATTTTCAAACAGATGAAGGAGGTGTGTCAAATGCTCGTAACATTGCTTTAGATAATGTTAAAGGTGAATACGTGACATTTATAGATGATGATGATTTTATTTCACCTGTATTTTTAGAAGAATTATATAAAGAAGCAAGCAGTACTAATAACATAGTCTCACTTTGTTATCCATATGCTTTTAAAGATGGTAACATCGACAAGCAGATACATTATACTGTAACGGATGCATATTACTATTGTATTGAAAACAAATGCAACAATTTGTCTACTATTGCTCGAAAATATTTTTCTGGTCCTTGTATGAAGCTCATACCAATGAACATTATAGGCAACAGAAGATACGATAAACGCTTTAGAATTGGTGAAGATAGTTTATTTATGTTCTTGATTTCAAATAAAATTAAAAACATAGCTTTAACATCTCCAAAAGCAATTTATTATAGAAGATATAGAGATACAAGTGCGTCATTCATCAATAGGTCTATAAAGGAACAAATTATCAATAATCTCCAACTAATTTGGGAATATATTAAAATTTTTATGCATGGAGGTTACAATCCTTCCCTTTTTGCCACACGTGTAGCATCAAGAATTAGAGAATTGCTTTTATTTCCAATTGCTAGTATTAAAAAAAACAGAGTTTAATGAAAGAGAAAACATTACTCACCACTGTCTTTTCCGCGTTCAACTATGGGTCTAGTCTTCAAGCTTTAGCTGGCAAGCAAATCATACTAAAATCAGGCTATGAATGTGATCTCGTCAGATTGAAATCATTAGTGAAAGGACGTGATGTTCGATTAGGAAAGTTAATAACCATTTTGTATCGTTCGATATTCTTGAAGAAAAACAATGCGTTGAAAACATACGGCACTTCATATAATAAGGCATTTGTTCAAGGCACAGAGGAAAAGTTCTTTGCCTTTACTGATGAATACCTCAAACCCGTTAATGTCTCATGGGATGGGTTGAAATATATGGCAAAAGATGCCGTAGCATGTTTCTCTGGTAGCGACCAAATATGGAATTCTTCTACGCTATATGTTGATCCGTTGTATTATTTACGTTTTGCTCCAAAGTATAAGCGTATAGCTTTGTCACCAAGTTTCGGACGTGATTTTATTGCTGATTACAATAAGGAAAAAATGAGTAAATGGATAAGCGATTATCCTTATTTGTCAGTACGTGAAGATAGTGGCGTAAAACTGATAAAAGAAATTACAGGACGTGAGGCCTTACATTTGCTTGACCCAACACTTATTGTCAATGCAGATGAATGGAGGAATATACTAAGTATTGAGGATAAGCCTAAAGACTATGCGCTTGCATATTTTCTTGATAAACCGTCTGCTCTCGCCATGGAAAGTCTGAAAGCAATAAAAGAAAAACTGAATTTCAAGATTATTGCTATTCCATATAAGTTCGAAAATATGGATTACTGTGATGAATTGGTTGCTGCAGGGCCTAAGGAATTTGTAGAACTTGTGGCAAATGCAAAAGTGGTATGTACAGATTCGTTCCATGGAACTGTTTTTGCTCTTAATATGCACACTCCCTTCTTTGCATTTGAACGTGATTATGGTTCTGCAAACAAACAATCGGAACGTGTATTGTCTATTTTACGAAAGGTAGATATGCTTGACCGCTATCAGCCGAAGAATGTAGTTGAAGAACTTAACAATTTGGATTTTGAACATTCTGAAGAAATTCTGAGCGTAGAACGTAAGAAAGCATACGACTATGTAAATAACGCTATAAATTCAATAAAGAAGAATGAAAAGTAACGTTTGTGATAATAAGGGTGTAAGTACTCAAATTAGGGCTATATTTTGAAAAAAGTATCTTC
>UMBZ01019394.1_pt1 | contig 47146 bp, 37 predicted proteins | sample 1964091 | NCBI WGS metagenome assembly UMBZ01 (sample SAMEA4835954, study PRJEB28245) | human gut metagenome | biome: gut microbiome; material: fecal sample | place: Denmark | collected 2008
TTGTTTTGCAATCTGCTGATTTTCAGCGTTTGTTGCGGAGAGAGAGGGATTCGAACCCCCGGACCCGTTAAGATCAACGGTTTTCAAGACCGCCGCATTCGACCACTCTGCCATCTCTCCAAAGTCGAATTTTATTTCGCCCGCTTCATCTTTTCGGTGAAGTGGATTGCAAAGGTACGCATATTTTTGGAAAAAACAAGAGGGCGGGCCGAAAAAATAAGAAAATTTCGTAACTTTGGAAAGATTTGCGGAGAGAGAGGCTCTCGAACCTGTACTATCTCAAAATATCACACAATCGCAAATGCCTATTAATAACCAGCTTATTACAATCATAATTAAATCTAAATATTATCGAATATCGCTCGCTATTTCAATTTTTGGGTGTATATTTGGGTGCAGAATTTCAAATACACCCAGTCATGAACATCAAACGAAACATCATTTTTGCACCTGAAAGCCGCAAAAAGAACGGCGTTCCAATCGTGGAGAACGTTCCCATCCGTATGCGTGTCATATACGCAAGCCACCGCATCGAGTTTACAACCGGCTACCGCATTGATATAGCCAAGTGGGATGCGGACAAGCAGCGTGTAAAGAACGGATGTACCAATAAATTGAAGCAAAGCGCATCCGAAATCAATGCAGATTTGCTAAGATACTATGCAGAAATTCAAAACGTGTTCAAAGAATTTGAGGTACAGGAAACAATGCCGACCACCCAACAGTTGAAAGATGCGTTCAATCTGCGAATGAAAAATGACAGTGAGGAGCAGCAGGAAGATACTAAAATAAGTTTCTGGGAGATATTTGATGAGTTTGTCAAGGAATGTGGCAATCAGAACAACTGGACAGAATCCACATACGAAAAATTTGCAGCCGTAAAAAATCACCTAAAAGAGTTCAAAGAAGATGTGACTTTTGAGTATTTCGATGAGTTCGGACTAAACGAGTATGTAAACTTCTTGCGTGACAAAAAAGACATGAGAAACAGTACCATCGGCAAACAGATAGGATTCCTCAAATGGTTCCTGCGATGGAGTTTCAAAAAGGGATATAATCAAAACATTGCATACGATACATTCAAACCAAAATTGAAAACCACCTCAAAGAAAGTAATCTTTCTGACATGGGAAGAATTGAATAGACTGAAAGACTATCAGATACCCAAAGACAAACAATATCTGGAACGTGTCCGGGATGTTTTCCTGTTCTGTTGTTTCACAAGTCTAAGGTATTCAGATGTCCGTAACTTGAAGCGAAGTGACGTCAAATCCGACCACATAGAAGTTACTACCGTCAAAACGGCGGACAGCCTAAACATAGAGCTGAACAAATACAGCAAAGCCATACTTGAAAAATACAAGGACATTCACTTTGAGAACAACATGGCACTGCCAGTCATCAGCAATCAGAAAATGAATGATTATCTGAAAGAGTTGGGCGAGCTTGCCGAAATCAACGAGCCTGTAAGGGAAACATATTATAAAGGAAATGAGCGTATAGATGAAGTGACACCTAAATACGCACTGTTAAGCACTCACGCCGGACGAAGGACATTCATCTGTAACGCCTTGGCTCTTGGTATTCCGGCACAAGTGGTCATGAAATGGACGGGACACAGCGATTATAAAGCCATGAAACCTTATATTGACATAGCAGATGACATCAAGGCAAATGCAATGAATAAATTCAACCAACTGTAAAAACAATCAGCAAGTTTCATGAAATGCCTGTTATTGGGCTTACCTTTGTGACTTTCAAAACATACAACAATGAGCAACAACGACAACAACATAGAGAAAAGAAGTTTCGAGGCTTTTGTCAATGCCATCGGGTCAGAAATAGAGCAGGCGCAAGTCCGGCTCATCAGTGCCGCCAATGCGCAGATGCTGTTCCATTACTGGAAGATGGGCAATTACATATTGTACCATCAGAACCTGCAAGGCTGGGGCGGCAAGGTCATCAAGAAACTGGCGCAAGCGATACGGTTCAATTATCCCGAAAAGAAAGGATATTCGGAACGCAACCTTACTTATATGTGCCAATTCGCAAGGTCGTATCCATTGAGCGTACTACGATGTTTTATTGAAACGGATGCAAGGCTGTCGCTTCCAAACATACGGAATGTAACAGATGAAGTCTTGAAATTAAACAACGGGCAATTTACGCAGGAGCTTACTGCGCAAATACAATCAGTTGATTTTCGAGAATTAGAATTTACGCAGGAAGTTCCTGCGCTAATTCAGAATGTGGCAAAAACCGTATCTGCCATTTATAGAACAGACATCGGAGATATAGAAAAACTGTTCCTTGCATCGCCTGTGGCAAGAATTAATTGGGCAAGCCAAATGGTCATGCTCAACAGTTCGCTTCCGTTGGGTGTGGAATACTGGTATATGAAACAATCCGTGGAAATGGGCTGGAGCAGCAATGTCCTTAAAATGCAGATTGAAAGCAAATTGTTTGAACGGCAAATCAACAGCTGCAAGGTCAATAATTTTACCACCACGCTTCCTGCACCCCAAAGCGACCTTGCCAACTACCTGTTGAAAGACCCGTATATCTTTGACTTGGCAGGAGCCAAAGAACGTGCGGACGAAAGGGACATAGAGGAACAACTGGTGAAGCACGTCACCCGTTATCTTTTGGAAATGGGCAACGGATTCGCCTTTGTCGCAAGACAGAAGCATTTCCAGATTGGCGACAGCGATTTCTATGCCGACTTAATCCTGTATAACATAAAACTTCATGCCTATGTGGTCGTGGAACTGAAAGCGACCCCGTTCAAACCGGAATATGCCGGACAGTTAAACTTCTACATCAATGTGGTGGATGACAAACTGAGGGGAGAGAATGACAACAAGACCATCGGGTTGCTGCTATGCAAGGGCAAGGATGAGATTGTAGCACAATATGCACTGACAGGCTATGACCAGCCTATCGGCATCAGCGATTATCAGCTCAGCAAGGCTGTGCCGGAGAACCTGAAATCGGCGTTGCCGAGCATAGAACAGGTGGAAGAAGAACTGACGATGCTTCTTGACAATGAAAAGAACAAACAAAAGTAGGACACTTATGGCAGACAAGATACAGACGATGATTCCCCGATACGGGGAACTCAACAGAATATACAGGGACTATATAGACAATCGCGTTTTCTCTTTTGACAGGCAAAAATTCATTTCCGATTTCTGTCAGGAATACAATGACATGAAGTCTTTTGAGGCTGCTATCCTTGAACTGGTGCTTGACAGGCAAAAAGAACAATACACCTTGATACTCAACAGCCTGAAAACCGAAATAGAAAAGAGCATACAGGCTTATGAGGTGTGCCCGTTGAGTGATAGTGCCGTAGAGCGTGCTTGCTATCGACACATGGAAAGGTATTCCTTTGAAATTGAAGCCCAACTGGATGTAACAAGGAGCCTGAGCAAACCGCTGAATGAAGCCAACAACAGGTATGATTCCATTGGCTACAGGGAACATACTGCCGAAGAGGAAAAACAGGCTGAAAAAGAATATGAACGCTGCAAGGCTGAATATGACAAGGAAAGAGCCAAACTGAATGAACTCTATGACCAGCAAAAGGCAGCAAGGAAAGAGGCATTCCAATATATGAAGAACCGTTGTGCGGACATATACCGCCAAAGCTGCCTTTTTCTGGATATATTGAAGAAATACATTCCTGACGGAAAGCAAGAGAATAAATCAAGCGAGCCAATCAGTCAGCAGGAAACGACAGAAGAACAACAGGAATATTTCAGCATGAAATTACTTTCGCTCATTCATGAGGTATGTGTTGGAGAACAGTTCGAAGAGATTTCCGCACCGGATTTCTATGCCAATATGAACCTGCGCCCCTGTAACTGCAAGCTGAAAATCAAACCGAGAGAGAAAATACGTGTATGCTATCTGATATTTCTGATGGGCGAGAAACTCCCCAAACAGGACAGGGAAAAATGGAAAGCCGGAATACTGGGACTGCTGGATATTGATGACAGCTACTACAAGTCCAAGTACAAGGAGCCGGTTTCCGATTTTCCGAGTGACAGCAACCAAAAATTCGCCAAGGAAATGGAACATATATTCAGATAATCGGTGACATATCCTGATATTTTACGAAAGTTCCACTTTTACCACTCAAATTTATTTTTGAGTGGTATTTTTATTTTCTGATATTCAATAAGATACAAAGAAATTCGGCTTACGCCGTCCCCATCCTTACCACCCATAACCCTACCTAATTTTGCATCGTTCGAGAACAGAAATAACAGCCAGTGCGCAGGGCTGATTGTTTAACGACTAATTAGATTGGACGATGACAAATATCCAAGAATTATTATCCAAACCCGTCTGGCAGATGACAGGCGAAGAGTTCATCATGTTAAGCAGGCACGCATCCGGTCAGCCGGAAGCGCAGCCGCAGCCCGTAACGGACACAAGCAGGAAATATGTGTACGGAATACCCGGCATAGCCAAACTGTTCGGGTGCAGCCTGCCTACCGCCAACCGCATAAAGAAAAGCGGAAGGATAGACAAGGCTATCACCCAGATAGGGCGCAAGATTATCGTGGATGCGGAACTTGCCCTTGAACTGGCAGGGAAGAAAACAGGCGGACGCAAGTAACGGGAGGAATTGCTATGGACTATATGAAAGACATCCGGGAAATATCGGACGAACAGGCGGTAATCCTCTGGCAAGCCTCACGGTTGAGCCTGTCGGGAAAATACGAGAAAGCGCCAGAAATCCTCAGCGTGAAAGGTTCTGTAATCGGCACGTTGGGAAATTTCAGCGCATCCATCGGAAAAGCCAAAAGCAAGAAGACATTCAATGTGTCGGCTATCGTGGCTGCGGCATTGAAGAACGGCACGGTGCTCAGGTATGCGGCTGAGCTTCCCGAAGCCAAGCGGAAAGTACTTTACGTTGATACGGAACAAAGCCCTCACCACTGCCTGAATGTGATGGAACGCATCATGCGCATGGCAGGGCTGCCCGATGACAGGGACAACGAGAACCTTGAGTTCCTTGCCCTGCGGAAATATACGCCGGAGCAGCGCATAAGGATTGTCGAACAGGCAATCTACCATACGCCGAACCTTGGTCTGGTGGTGATAGACGGTATCCGTGACATGGTGTATGACATCAACAGCCCCAGCGAATCGACACGCATCATATCGAAACTGATGCAGTGGACGGACGACAGGCAGATACATATCCACACGATACTCCACCAGAACAAGGGGGATGAGAACGCGAGGGGACATATCGGCACGGAACTGAACAACAAGGCAGAAACCGTGCTACTTGTTGAAAAGGACAAGAGCAACGGGGACATAAGCAAGGTTTCCCCCATGCACATCCGTGCAATGGACTTCGAGCCGTTTGCCTTCCGCATTAATGACAGGGCACTGCCCGAACTGATAGAGGATTACCAGACAGAAGCCAAAGCACCCGGCAGACCCCAAGGCGAAAGGTTCGATGCCTGCAAGGACATTTCCGAGCAACAGCACCGGATAGCACTGGAAGCAGCATTTTCGTTGCAGGACGAATACGGATATAAGGAACTGAGCAAAGCATTGAAAGAGTCGTATGCCTTGGTGGGTGTTCCGTTAAGCGACAACAAGCTGGTTAAACTCATCACTGTGTTGAAGAACAAGCGGATGATAGTGCAGGAAAACGGCAGGAAGTACAGGTATGAACCGGATTTCCACTATTGACACGCTTCCTGCAATCACTTCACTTTATTCTCCGGGTCTATATATTAGGATAAAGCGAAGTGGTTGCAGGGACACATCAAACCGCTTCACTTTAAGCCGTATCCTATATATACGACAATAAAGTGAAGTGGTTATACAGCCAGTAACTTATAAACAGGTACTGGCGAAAAGAAAATCAAACAATAACCGATAAAGACAATCATTTATGGACATACAGACAGCAAAACAAATCAGACTGGAAGAATACCTGCACAGCTTGGGATATAGCCCGGTGAAGCGGCAGGGCATCAACCTGTGGTACAAGTCACCGTTCAGGGAAGAAACCGAAGCCTCGTTCAAGGTGAACACCGAGCGGAACCAATGGTATGATTTTGCGCTCGGCAAGGGCGGCAACATCATTGCACTGGCTTCGCACCTCTACGCAACGGACAGCGTGCCGTACCTTTTGAAACGCATAGAGGAACAGGTACCGCACGCGCGCCCCGTTTCTTTCTCTTTTCGCAAGCAGTCATTTACAGAGCCGAGTTTCCAACAGTTGGAAATCGTGCCGCTTTCTTCTCCTGCCTTGCTCGCTTACTTGCAGGAAAGGGGGATAAATCCGGCACTGGCGAAAAAAGAATGTAAGGAAGCGCGGTTTACGCACAATGGCAAACGGTACTTCGCCATTGCGTTTCCCAACATGTCGGGCGGCTATGAAATCCGCAACCAATATTTCAAGGGCTGTATCGCACCTAAAGCCATTACCCATATACGGCAACAAGAACCGAAAACAACCTGTTTCATCTTTGAAGGGTTTATGGACTATCTTTCCTTTCTGACCCTGCGGCTTGAAAGCTGTCCGCAATACCCTGATTTCGACAGGCAAGACTACATGGTTCTGAACTCTGTTGCCAATGTTTCCAAAGCACTTTATCCGTTGGGAAGCTATGAGCGCATCCACTGTTTTTTTGACAATGACCGTGCAGGAATGGAAGCCCTTCAGCAAATCCGCAAGGAATATGAAAGCACACGGCATATACGGGACGCTTCACAAATCTACTGCGGATGCAAAGACCTGAACGAGTATTTGCAGAAACGCATGGCTGATGGAAAAGAGCAAATGCAATCCGTCAGAAAGAAGAATGATACGCTATCCAAGAAACCGAAAGGCTTCCGGTTATAGCCCACTATAACTACACGCTTCGCTTTCGTAGTTGTGGGCTCTCCCGAGGGGCTTAGGACGCTGCCCTAAGAACCCGGCAAGGGCTTTCAGCCCTGTGCAACCCGACCAAAGAGTGACCCTCTCTTTGGAAACTCCGCTTATGGGTTACACCCCTAAGAACCCCCTGCGGTTATGAGCGGAAAGCAGCAAACAAAATTAGTAATAACCGAATCAAAAATTGAAAAGATGGCAACAAAATCAAGCATACATATCAAGCCTTGCAATGTAGCATCGAGCGAGGCTCATAACCGGAGAACTGCCGAGTATATGCGCAACATCGGAAAATCCAAGGTATATGTGGTATCCGAACTCTCTGCGAATAACGAGCAGTGGATAAACCCGGACTTCGGCAATCCCGAATTGCAGGCGCACTATGAGGACATCAAACGGATGGTCAAGGAAAAGACTGGTCGTGCCATGCAGGAAAAAGAGCGTGAGCGCAAAGGGAAGAACGGCAAGATTATCAAAGTGGCGGGATGTTCACCCATACGTGAGGGCGTGTTGCTCGTCAGACCGGACACGACACTGGCGGATGTGCGTAGATTTGGCGAAGAATGCCAAAACCGCTGGGGCATCACTCCGCTCCAAATCTTCCTGCACAAAGATGAAGGACATTGGCTGAACGGACAGCCTGACCCGGAGGACAGGGAGAGTTTCAAGGTAGGTAAAAGGTGGTTTAAGCCGAATTACCATGCGCATATCGTATTCGACTGGATGAACCACGATACAGGCAAGAGCCGCAAACTCAATGACGATGACATGATGCAGATGCAGACCTTGGCATCCGACATCCTTCTGATGGAGCGTGGTAAGTCAAAAGCCGTAACAGGCAAAGAACATCTGGAACGGAACGACTTCATCATTGAGAAACAGAAAGCCGAACTGCAACGTATAGAAGCCATAAAGCGGCATAAGGAACAGCAGGTAAACCTTGCCGAACAGGAACTCAGACAGGTAAAATCGGAGATACGCACGGACAAGCTCAAAAGCGCGGCTACCGATGCTGCCACGGTTATAGCAAGCGGAGTGGGTTCTCTTTTCGGTAGTGGAAAAATGAAGAAACTGGAGCAGTCCAATGACGAATTGCGTCAGGAAATTGCCAAACGGGACAAGGGAATTGATGACTTGAAAGCCCAAATGCAGCACATGCAGGAACAGCACGGCAGGCATATACGTAATCTGCAAGGAATACACAAGCAGGAACTTGAAGCCAAAGACAAGGAAATATCACGGCTGAATACTATTCTTGAAAAGGCATTCAAATGGTTCCCGATGCTTAGGGAGATGCTGAGAATGGAAAAGCTGTGCGCAGCTATCGGCTTCACCAAAGAAATGATAGAGAGCCTACTGACAAAGAAAGAGGCTATTAGGTGCAATGGCAGGATTTATTCCGAAGAACACAGACGGAAGTTTGACATCAAGAACGATGTTTTCAAGGTGGAAAAGAATCCGACTGATGACAACAAACTGATGCTGACCATAAACAGGCAACCGATTGGCGAATGGTTCAAGGAACAGTTCAACAAATTAAGGCAGAACATTCGCTGTCCCATACAGCCGCAAAGGAAAAGCAGGGGGATGAAACTGTAATCGGATATTGCATTGAGAAACAAAAAAGTACCGTCCATAAATGACTGATAAACGGTACTTTTTTTGTAATTTTGTTATCGGATTTCAAAATAGGAAATATATAATGAAAAGGTATTCCAAAATAGCAATTATCACAGCTTCTATAATTGGCCTATATGTTTTTGCATTGTTGTCTTTTGGCTTCCCTATACCCAGAGGTCATAAAGTTAACAGTGATTATTATACCTACTATCAAAATATCAGAGGCATATACTATATCTCTGTTGAACATTCGCTAAACCTGATCAATTACGGTAATTGGGGATACCTCAAAGACGTGGACAAGGCAACATTTATGGTATTAGATGACAACTTGGCAAAGGATGCAACACATGTCTGGTTTGGAAGCAAGTTGATAGAAAACGTAGATGCCAAAACATTCCATATCAATGCCAACGGAGTTGCGTGTGATAAAAACAATGTCTATATCCGCGATTTCTCCAGCAGCAGTTCATTCATAAGACCTTCCCATAGCAGCATAGATGCTGAAACTGCCGAATATTTCGTGTATCGTCTTGGCCGCAGGTCGGATGAGTGGATACGAGACAAAAATTACGTTTACTACAATGATAAGAGAACTGATGTCGATAGAAACAGTTTTAGGATTATAGGCGAGGATTGGTTTATAGACAAGAACTATGTCTATCAGACTGTACCTAATTCTAAAACAGGACAGTGGGAACTACAGCGTATAGATTCCTTGCAACATCCTGTTGAGCCGGGGTATCAATATTTCCGCAATGGCAGAAATGTTATTTATGGTGATTCTGTAATCGTTCGGAATATAGATATTAAACGTTTTGAGGAAATCGGTGTCGGCAAATATTTAGTTAATGATATGCTCTTCTTGAATGGAGAACCTTTCCTCAAAGACTCATTAGATGTAGAAAATGCCACGTTCTATTTTTACGGGCGTATTGCAACCGACAAACAGTATGTATTCTTTGACAGGAAGCAACTAAATGACATTAACGCCGCTACTTTTCATCAAATTAGCGATGAAGTCTTTGAAGATAGAAACTACATCTATACTATAAAAGAAAATTCATGGAACGATGAATATCCGTTCGATAAAAAGAAGAAAGAGTATTAAGAAATCAATCATAAACAGATATTTCTCCAATGAATAAAGTCTAGGTTAATATGACAGAAGAAGAAAAACTAAATATTAAGAAACAATTCTGCGATATTATCAAAGAAGGTATAGCACCTATTTTAAAATCCGCTGAGTTTAAGAAAAACGGCAATAACTTTTATGCTCATGTAGGAGAATTAGATTGGTGTATCAATATGCAAAAAGACAGATGGGGATTTGATGATTCTTCAAACACATGGCAATTCACAATCAACATTGGTGTAACTTGGGGTGATTATGCAATGTGTTTGTTTAATGAGGTCTGTGATTTTCCTTTGGAAAATTCCTGTCCGATAAGAACTCGTATAGGGAATTTTATTGGAAAAGAGGATTATTGGTTCATTTTGCACCCAAATCAAGATTGCTCACCAATAAAAGATTTGATTTGCTCTATACTACAGAATAGAGTCTTGCCCTTATTAAAACAACATCAATGCTTGAATGATTTATGGGATTTAATAGAGGACAATCACTCAATACACACTTTCCTAATTAAACTGTTTCATGTCAGGTCTAAACAAAAAGTCTTTTGGGCTACCCCTATCGGCTTGTATATGTTGTGCCTTGCGACAGGAAAAGCGAAAAAGGCAAAATCGTTGAGAAGCAAAATGGAGCAACGAAAGGCAAACACTTCATTATTAGACAAAATAGACGAAATGTATAAAAGCAGGGGGATTAGCCCATAACCCTTTAAATAAGAAAACACCCGACTTTACATTCTTGGGTGTAAAATCGGGTGTTTATTTTATAAAACATTGATTTTCAATGTTTATTGCGGAGAGACAGGGATTCGAACCCCGAACCCTGAGCGCTGAACCCCGAACACAATAACACTGAAAATTATGCTATCATTTCCATTACTACTTGCCGTGCTGCTGCAATTGCAGCCGATGCAGATGATTCGCGAAGACTACGACAGAGCTGGAGTCAATACGCATCCTTATGAATTCAGGACAATTCCGGTGACACAGGCGCCGAAAGGATATGAGCCGGTGTATATAAGTCATTACGGAAGACATGGCTCCAGGACAGACTGGGGACTTGGGAACTACACCTATGTCATTGAAATACTGGAAAAAGCAGAGAAAGAAGGACTACTGACAGAAGAAGGGAAAGAACTGCTGAACGAAACCAGGACTGTGGCAGAAGTGCACCATGGTGCTGACGGGCATCTTACACGACTCGGCGAGTGGGAGCACAGGGAATTGGCTGACAGGATGTTCGAAAATTATCCGCAAGTATTCAAGAAAGGGAGCGGACTCATACGCGTGGAGTCCAGCACGGTGCACCGCTGTCTCGTCCGCATGGCTAACTTTACGGGCGAACTGATAAGACGCCGCCCTGGCCTGAAATTCGAGATAGACAGCGACGACGTGATAATGAAATATGTCAGCGACCACCCGTCAGAGCACATCCGCGAGGCTTCCGGAATCATGTTGGAACCGCTTAGGAAAGTGCCTACTGACACCGTTCAGGTAATGAAAAACCTGTTCACAGACCCCGTTGCCGCCAGAAAAATAGTGGACAACATTGACAAATTCCAGGGAAAAATCTGGGGCGTTGCACGAATCGCCAGATCCTCCGGCATTGACGCGAACATTTACAGGCACCTGCCGGAAGACGTAATCTACAAATGGTGGGACTACAACAACCGCGAACTGTGTATACGCCAATGCAATTCCGTCGAATTCGGAGCGGAAAGGATGAAAAGCATAAAGCCTCTTGTCAATGATATTGTGAAAAAAGCTGACGAAGCCCTGTCCACAGGCCGCTATGCCGCCGATTTGAAATTCGGACACGACTACCCGCTGCTTTCACTCGCAAGCTACCTGCATCTCAGCGGCGTAGGAGATGTCGTGTCATTCGACGAAATCCCGACCCTATGGAACGACCCGATGAACATCCCGCTTGCATCCAACCTGCAGATAATATTCTACAGGAGTAAAAAATCGCAGGATATTCTGGTAAAATTCGTATATAACGACGAAGAACGCACGATTGCGGGACTCGAACCGGTATCAGGCGTTTACTACAAATGGGAAGATATAAAGAACTTTGTCAATGACAGAAGAGATTAACATTACACACTACTGATATAATCATGATGAAAAGAAGAATTTTGGCGGTTGCATTCGCCGCTGCGTCAATGCTGGTCTTCGCATTTGCCGCACAAGCCGGACAACCGGAAAAAGACGGAATCGTATTCCACGATGCCACGGAATTTCTGATCGGCGGAAAAGCCACGCAGGAGACATTGACCCCTTACGACAGGCTTCCGGCCTCTTACGAGAAGACGACAAGACCGGATCTTTGGCGTCACGGACTTCACTCGGCCGGCATTTACGTGCGTTTCCGTACTGATTCCCCGATTATTAAGGCCAGATGGACCTCGCTTTTCGAAATGGAAATGAACCACATGGCGCCGTCCGGAATCAGAGGCCTTGACCTGTATGTTCTCGACGAAGGCAAATGGTACTTTACTGGTGTCGGCAGACCGACGAAAGGCCAGAAAACCACGGAATCCGTACTTGTGCAGAACATGGACCGCAAGGAGCGTGAATATATGCTTTATCTGTCACTGTATGATGGCGTTACGTCACTTGAAATCGGTGTTGACAAGAACAGTATCATTGACAAGCCTCAGGTTGACAGCCCTAGAAGAGGGTGCCCGATAGTGATGTACGGCACAAGTATTCTCCAGGGAGGCTGCGTTTCGCGTCCGGGAATGGTAAATACATCATTGATAGAGAGAGCCCTCGACATCGAGGTTATCAATCTTGGCTTCAGCGGCAACGCTCTCCTCGACCTGGATATCGCCCAGCTGATGGCATCTGTGGAAACTCCTGCTCTCTATGTGCTGGACAATGCTCCGAACTGTAAGGCTGACCGCATCGAGGCTCACAGTGTGGAATTTTTCCGCATCATCCGTGATGCGCATCCGGACGTGCCGGTAATTATCGTGGAGCATCCGCTTTGCCCGACAATGCGTCTGAACCATGCTGAGCGCGAGGATATAATCGCAAGAAACAATGCCCAGAAAGCGTTCTATGAAACGCTCCGCAAGACAGGAGAGAAACGCGTATATTATGTTTCCGGCGACAAACTTCTGGATGAAATGAAGGAAGGTACCGTGGATGGAGTCCATTTCACTGACCTTGGAGTGACTTATTATGCCAAGGCTCTCCTTCCGACAATCAAGAAGGCACTCAAGGCATCCCCGAACAAGCCTGTAAAATAATCCGGCCCCATCAAGTTACGCGAGTGCCCCTCAAGTTCCCGCAAGTTTGACTGCCTGCGGCTCTTAGGGTAAAATGATTTTATAAAAATATTGCACTCCGGCTTTTTGGTTATGCCACGAATAAAGAGTATATTTGCGATGCTTTTGCAGCAGACACAGATATACTCTTTATTTATATATGAAAGTCGGAATCATTATGGGCTCTACAAGTGACTATGAAGTCATGTCGGGCGCAGAAGAAATGCTAAAAACACTCGAAATCCCATTCGAGAAGAAAGTTGTGAGCGCACATAGGACACCTGATCTTATGTACGAATACGCCAAAACTGCAAAAGACAGAGGCATAAGCGTCATTATAGCCGGAGCGGGCGGGGCGGCCCATCTTCCGGGAATGGTCGCAGCCATGACTACACTACCAGTAATCGGAGTCCCTGTGAAATCACGCGCTCTTAACGGACTCGACTCTCTCCTTTCCATAGTACAGATGCCAGGCGGCGTGCCGGTCGCTACGGTCGCAATCAACGGAGCCAAGAATGCAGCATTGATAGCCGCATCCATACTTGCGCTTCAGAGCGAGGACATCGCACGCAAGTTGGAGAAATTCCGACAAGATCAGACGGATTCTGTACTCAAGGCTGAAATCTGATAGAAGAATCCAAAAATCTTAACAAATGACTAAAAGAATCGGCATAATAGGAGGTGGGCAACTCGGTCTCATGATCGCAGAGGCGGCTCACCGCCAAGGTGCTTCCGTTTATGCACTTGACCCGGATTCTGAGGCTCCGGCATTCGCTGAATGTGACGGGCATATAATCGCTGAATACGACGACTTGGCTGCCCTGGAGAAACTCGGCGACATGACAGACGTCCTCACCTATGAATTCGAAAACGTACCGGGTGACATTCTCCGTCATCTGGAAGGCAAATACAATATCCCTCAGGGAATTGCGCCGCTTTTCGACTCCCAGGACCGACTGCGCGAAAAGAACAACGCCAAGCGCCACGGCCTCCCTGTCCCTGAATATATTCCGCTGCCGGCGTGCACCGCAAGCGAGGACTGCGCAGAAGTGCCTGCCGGCAGTGGCGAAGGTCAATGCGGGTGTGAGCGTCCGATGACGGATGCCGACAGGTACGCTGAACTCCGTGATGCTGTCAGGATTATCGGCATGCCTTGCGTCCTGAAAACCAGAAGGCTGGGATATGATGGACATGGCCAGGCAGTCATCCGGGAAGACAAAGACATCGAAAAGGCAGCGGAACTGCTCCATGTTCCATGCATATTGGAAGCCTTCGTTCCGTTCGACTACGAATGCAGCGTCATCATGGTGCGTGACGGCAAGAACACAATCCACTTCCCGATAGGCCGCAACGTCCACAAGGGCGGAATCCTCGACCTCTGCGTCGTCCCTGCCGAAACCCTCTATACCGGAGAAGAACCGATGCCGACAGAACTTTGCTCCCGCATTGTCAATGCTTGTGAACATTTTATGGAAGGCTGTGACTACAAGGGCATTCTGGCGATAGAACTGTTTATCAAGGGCAACGATTTCGTATTCAACGAAATGGCTCCGAGACCGCACAACAGCGGACACTATACCATCGAAGGATGCTCCTCATCACAATACGATGAACTCTGCAACTTCCTCCTCGGAAAGACATTGACGCAGCCTCGTCTTCTGTGTCCTACGATAATGAAAAACATTTTGGGACAGGACCTTGAGGCCACGTGGAAAATCATTGACAGGGCCTATGCCGAGCATTGGACGAATCCTTCGGCAGGTGCAGTCTCGAATACCGCGAAGCGCGACAACGCGTATTGCGGCGAGGCGGGGAAAGGTGTTTTTGTCCACATTTACGGAAAGACGGTATCTCGTCCGAAACGCAAGATGGCACATATAACCTACGTCCCGATGACATTGACAAAGTTCGAAAAGGACTGGGCTGACAAGTTCGTGAAATAAACGTTGCCCCGCGGGTGAAGGCCAGGCCGGGGCTGAAAATATTGGAAATTGACAAACAAAATATAACGATGGCAAACAATTACCGGATTTTTGTTGAAAAATATCCTGAATTTCAGGTTGAGGCAGCAAGCCTCAGGGCTGAGCTGAATGAGAATCTCCAGCTTGACCTCAAATCACTGAGACTTCTGAATGTCTATGACCTCTTCGGCTTCACGCCGGAACTTCTCGAGAAGAGCCGCTACAGCGTCTTCGGAGAAATCGTCACTGACAATGTTACCGACGAGTGTGACCTGACGGGAACCAAGTACATCGCAGTCGAGTTCCTCCCAGGACAGTTCGATCAGAGGGCCGCTTCCGCTGTTGACTGTGTGCATCTTATTGACCCTAAGGCAGATGTGCACATCAAGAGTTCCAAACTGATTATCCTTTCAGGAGAAACTGACGAAGAGACAGTCGCAAGAATCAGGCATTATTACATCAATGCCGTCGAGTCCAGGGAGAAGGACCTTACCAAACTGACTGATACAGAGATGGCTTCAGTGAAGCCGGTTCCGGTACTTGAGGGATTCACCGGGATGACCGAGGCTGACCTCGAGCCGTTCTGCCGCAAGATGGGTCTGGCAATGAATGCCGATGACCTTCGCGAAGTGGTGAAATACTTCACGGAAGAAGGACGTGAACCTAATGAGACTGAGCTCCGTATCCTCGATACATACTGGAGTGACCATTGCCGTCACACCACCTTCACCACTGAACTGGAGGAAATCGGGGTAGAGGAGTCTTTCATGAAGGAAGACATTGACGGAACTCTGAATCTCTATCTCAAGATGAGAAAAGAGCTCGGTCATGAGAACAAGGGCCTTAACCTCATGGATATGGCTACTATCGGAGGCAGATATCTCCGCAAGGCAGGTCTGCTCGACGATATGGAAGTCAGCGAGGAGAACAATGCGTGCAGCATTTACGTAGATGTGGACGTGGACGGAAGACTTGAGAAATGGCTTCTCATGTTCAAGAACGAGACCCACAACCATCCTACTGAAATAGAGCCGTTCGGAGGTGCCGCAACCTGTCTCGGAGGAGCTATCCGTGACCCTCTTTCAGGCCGTTCATATGTTTACCAGGCAATGCGCGTTACCGGAGCGGGCGATATCTACAAGCCTGTTGCAGAGACACTTCCTGGCAAGCTACCTCAGCGCGTGATTACCAAGAAGGCCGCTCACGGATATTCTAGCTACGGTAACCAGATCGGTCTCGCCACAACCCATGTAAGAGAAATCTATGACGAGGGATATACAGCAAAACGTCTCGAAGTAGGTGCTGTCGTAGGAGCCGTGAAGGCTGACAAGGTCCGCCGCGAATCACCGGCCCCAGGAGATGTGGTCCTCCTTCTCGGAGGTCGTACTGGCCGTGACGGTATCGGTGGTGCAACCGGTTCATCCAAGGAACACACGGAGGAGTCACTTGAGACATGCGGAAGTGAGGTCCAGAAGGGAAATGCCCCTGAGGAGAGAAAACTCCAGAGATTGTTCCGTCGCCCTGAAGTGACAAGGCTCATCAAGAAGTCCAATGATTTCGGTGCAGGCGGAGTGAGTGTAGCAATCGGTGAGCTTACCGATGGTCTTGACATTTATCTCGACAGGGTTCCTGTAAAATACAATGGGCTCAATGCTACTGAACTTGCCATCAGTGAGTCTCAGGAGAGAATGTCTGTCGTTGTCGAGGCTAAGGACGAGGCAGAGTTCATGGAATATTGCCACAGCGAGAACATCGAAGTTACTCATGTTGCGGATGTTACTGACACTGAGCGCATGAGAATGTACTATAACGGAAAGGTCGTAGCAGACCTCCAGAGAAAATTCATTGACAGCGCAGGTGCCAAGCATTATGCAAAGGCAAGAATCGCTGCTGTAGAGGAGAAGAATCCGTTCGAAAGGAAAATAGAGGGCGAGTCACTTAAGGAAAAGCTCGTGAATAACTTGAGCGATGCCAACGTGGTGAGCCAGAAGGGATTGATAGAGATGTTCGACTCTACCATCGGCCGCTCTACAGTCCTCATGCCTTATGGTGGAGAACTTCAGCTTACCGAAACGCAGGTTTCAGTGCAGAAACTCCCTACAGACGGTTATACCGATACCGCGAGCATGATGGCATTCGGCTTCAACCCTGTGATTTCCAAGTGGAGCCCATACCACGGCGCCGCATATTCAATGATTGAAGCCTGCGCCAAAGTAGTTGCTGCCGGCGGCCATTTCGAGAAGATGAGATTCTCCTGCCAGGAGTATTTCGAGAGAATGACCCACGAGCCTGCGGTCTGGGGCAAGCCGATGAGTGCGCTCCTCGGTTCGCTGAAGATGCAGATCGCGCTCGGACTGCCGTCTATCGGCGGAAAAGACTCGATGAGCGGAACCTTCGAGCACATCAATGTCCCTCCGACATTGATCTCCTTCGGTATCACTACTGTCAATGCAGGTAATGTCATTTCTCCTGAACTGAAATGGGAAGGCAACAAGCTCTGGCTTGTAAAACATTCTCCGCTCAAGAACTATATGCCTGATGTAGAACAGCTTAAGCGCAACTGGGCATTCGTCGAGGAGCAGATTGAAAAGGGTAATGCGGTTTCTGCATGGGCTGTCGGCTTCGGCGGCGTTGCGGAAGGCCTCTGCAAGATGTCCTTCGGAAATTCATTCGGAGTGGATGTCAATGTCGCAGATGGAGACCTCTTCAATTACAGCTACGGTTCAATCATCATCGAAACCGAATCTGACATTGACTTCGAAAATGCACAGTTACTCGGTGTGGTTACTTCAGGCGTTGACGGAAATATTCGTATCAATGGCAAGAATATCCCGATGGATGCTCTGGTCGAGAGCGCATTTGACCGTTACGAGAAGGTTTATCCTGCAACGAGCACTCCTGACATGAAGCGTCTCCTGCCTAAGGGCATGGAAGGCGTCAAGCCGTTCAAGGCCAAGAAGCAGGATCTCAGATACAAGGGCGAGAAGATTGCCGAGCCGGTTGCTTACCTGCCGGTGTTCCCTGGAACGAACTGCGATTACGATACAGCAAAGGCATTTCGCAAGGCAGGCGCGAAGGTGAAGATGAGCGTGTTCCGCAATCTTACCGAGCAGGATGTGTTCGACTCCATCGATGAAATGAAGCGCAACATTGACGAGTGCCAGATTCTCATGTTCTGCGGCGGATTCTCTGCCGGCGATGAACCGGACGGAAGCGGCAAGTTCATTGCCAATGTCCTTAACAATGAGAAGATTGCGGCTGCTGTCGAGGCTCTCATCGCACGTGGCGGTCTCATCCTCGGAATCTGCAACGGATTCCAGGCCCTCGTCAAGTCGGGACTTCTTCCTTACGGACATCTCGGCTGTGTGACCAAGGATTCTCCGACATTGTTCAGAAACGATATTAACAGACATATCTCACAGATTGCGTTCACCCGCGTTGCAAGTGTCAATTCACCTTGGCTTGCAGGTATGAATATCGGTGATACCTATGGCATTCCTGTCAGCCACGGAGAGGGTAAATTCGTTGTCAATGAGGAACTTGCCAAGGAACTCTTCGCGAATGGCCAGGTTGCATTCCAGTATGCCGAGCCTATCGACGAAGATGTTACAATGCGTTCTCCGAACAACCCTAACGGTTCGTACTATGCAATCGAGGGTATCATCAGCAAGAATGGCCAGATTCTTGGAAAGATGGGTCACTCGGAGCGTTATGAGAACAATCTGTTCAAGAACATTGCTGCAAATCTTGAGCAGCCGCTCTTTGACAATGCAGTGAAATATTTCAGAGGAGAGTAATGGAAAAGACTCAAATGATCCATAACGGCGTTTCCAAAAAGGTATATGCCACTGATGAGCCTGACAAGGTCATCATCCAATATACTGACGCCATTACGGCATATTACAAGATAAAGAAGGCTCTTATCAAGGATAAGGGATTGTACTGCAATGCTATCTCCAGCATGATTTTCAAACTGCTGGCCGATTCGGGAGTTCCTGTTCATTTCATTGAAAGAATCTCAGACACCGAGCAGATTTGCAGACGTGTGGACTCCATCGCCATGGAAGTCATTGTAAGAAACGTGATTGCCGGTTCGATGGCGCACCGTCTCGGAATGGATGAAGGGGTCGTTCCTGATGAGCCAGTGATAGATCTGTGCTACAAGTCTGAGGATTTGGGAGAGCCCCTCATCAATGACAGCCATGCCATCGCGCTTGGTCTTGTCAATAAGGCTGAACTTGCTGAGATTTACAGGCTTACGAGGAAAATCAATGATATCCTCGTTCCTGTGTTCCGTAAGATAGGCATCACTCTTGTGGACTTCAAAATCGAGTTCGGAAGACTACCTGACGGAACGATTATCCTTTCAGATGACATTACTCCGGACAGTGCCCGTTTCTGGGACATCGAGACAGGAATGAAACTGGACAAGGACCGTTTCCGTCACGACAATGGAAAGGTAGGTCAGGGCTACAATACTGTATATGAACGCCTTAAGGCTGAATTAAATGGCTGAATATGGAAATTAGAGATAAGATAATGAGCGGCATGGGCCTTGAAGGCGAGCCGTTCCGCGGACTGCATGAGGAGTGCGGCGTGTTCGGCGTATGGGGCGTGCAGGATGCGGCCGAGGTAACCTACTACGGCCTCCATTCCCTCCAGCACAGAGGCCAGGAAGGTTGCGGAATAGTTACTGTCAATGCTGAAGGACAGCTGCGCCGTGTGAAGGGCCTGGGCCTTGTCACAGAGGTGTTCAATAACGACAATCTTTCTGAACTTCAGGGAGATATGGCTATCGGTCATGTCCGCTATTCTACGAGTGGAGGCGGCGGAATCGAGAATGTGCAGCCGTTCCTGTTCAGACATAATTCAGGGGATTTCGCATTGGCACACAATGGAAACATCGTGAACTCCGATCTGCTCAGACGCTATCTGGAGGACCGTGGAAGCCTTTTCCAGTCCACTTCAGACAGTGAAGTCCTGGCGCACCTTATAAAGAAGGATCCGCATGAGCGCAAGAAACCTCGTATCTATCCGATAATGGAGGCATTGAACATGATTGAAGGCGCTTTCGCCTTTGTCATCATGACTCAGAACAGGATTTATGCCTGCCGTGACAAATATGGCCTCAGACCATTGTCTCTCGGCAAGCTCGGGGACGGATATGTGGTCAGCAGCGAGACTTGCGCGTTCAGCACCGTCGGCGCAGAATTCATCAGGGACATTGAACCTGGTGAGATTATTACCATTGACCATCACGGTGTCAGGAGCAGACGCTATTCCGAGTATCAGCGTCACGCCATGTGCGCGATGGAATATATTTATTTCTCGCGTCCGGACAGTGATATCGAAAATATGAACGTCCATACTTTCCGCAAGGAATCCGGAAAACTCCTGTTCAAGGAGTCTCCTATAGAGGCTGACATTGTTGTTGGTGTGCCTGATTCAAGTCTCAGTGCTGCAATGGGTTATGCTGAGGCGAGCGGTCTGCCGTATGAGATGGGACTCATCAAGAACAAGTATATAGGAAGGACGTTCATCCAGCCGTCACAGGCGATGAGGGACAAGGGCGTGAAGATGAAGCTTTCCCCTGTGAAGAGTATTGTGTCAGGAAAGAGGGTAGTGCTTATCGATGACTCGATTGTGCGCGGTACCACTTCCAGAAGAATCGTCAGGATGCTCCGTGAGGCCGGTGCGACCGAGGTTCATGTGAGGATTGCCAGCCCTATGATCAAGTTCCCTTGCTTCTATGGCGTGGACATCTCCACTTATGATGAACTGCTCTGTGCCAGAAGGACTTTGGATGAGGCCCGTCAGGCGATAGAAGCGGATACATTGGCCTTCCTTTCCGAGAAGTCCCTCTTCGAGGCCGGAAAGAGGAGTGACCTCTGTCTTTCATGCTTCAACGGAAATTATCCTACGGCCCTTTATGCCAGTTTCGATGAGGCTAACAAAGACGGCAAATTTTAGAAAATATAAAACATAAAATATTTACATCTATGGCAGTAGATTATGAAAAAGCGGGCGTAAGCCTTGAAGCCGGATACGATGTTGTAAGACGTATCAAGAAACATGTGGCTTCGACATCTCGTCTGGGCGTGATGGGTAACATTGGCGCATTCGGCGGAATGTTTGACCTTTCAGCTCTGAATATCAAGGAGCCTATTCTCGTGAGCGGAACTGACGGTGTAGGAACCAAGCTCAAACTCGCATTCGCGATGGACAAGCATGACACTATCGGCATTGACGCTGTCGCAATGTGTGTCAATGATGTTCTCGCTCAGGGTGCGGAACCTCTCTTCTTCCTTGATTATGTGGCAGTAGGAAAGAATATTCCTGCCAAGATCGAGGCTATCGTTTCAGGTGTGGCAGAGGGATGCCGTCAGGCCGGATGTGCGCTTATCGGAGGTGAGACTGCCGAGATGCCAGGTATGTATAGTGACGGAGAGTATGATATCGCCGGCTATACCACGGGAGTTGTCGAGAAGTCCAGACTCATTGACGGAACGAAGGTCAAGGTGGGTGATGTCCTCGTGGGAATCGCTTCTTCCGGTGTTCATTCCAATGGTTTCAGTCTTGTCCGCAAGATTTTCTCTGATGCGGCTCTCGATCTTCATAAGGTTTATCCTGAATTGGGTGACAAACCTCTCGGAGAGGTAGCATTGACCCCTACCAGAATTTATGTGAAACAGGTTCTGGATGTCATCAGGAACTGTGACGTCCATGGTGTTGCCCACATCACCGGCGGCGGATTCGATGAGAACATCCCTCGTATCCTTCAGGAGGGCCAGGGTATTCATGTGGATGAGGGAACTTGGGAGATTCTTCCTATTTTCCGTTTCCTGGAGAAGCATGGCAATATCGAGCATCGTGAGATGTTCAATATCTATAACATGGGAGTCGGAATGGTGCTTGCCATGGATGAGACTGAGGCACAGAAAGCTATTGACATTCTCGCATCTCATGGAGACAAGGCTACTGTCATCGGCCGTGTGACCGATACTCCGGGAGTGGATATCGCTCTGCTGTAATTTGGTGTGGCGGGTCATATTGTGGCCCGCATGCTTTTTTATGGCGGTGTCTCCAAGTGGATACAATCCTCCATTTGCTCAGATATCAAGCAAGTTAGAGAACTTGATAACTTGCGAAAAATGAATTAGTCGAATAGTTGTAATATAGTATTGAAATGAAAGCTTTAATCAGTGTTAGTGATAAGACCGGCGTGGTAGAATTCGCCAAAGGTCTGGTTGCTCTCGGATGGGAAATCCTTTCTACGAGCGGCACAATGAAACTCCTGAAAGAGTCAGGCGTTCCTGTTACAAGTGTTAGTGATGTTACCGGTTTTCCGGAAATCTGTGATGGTCGTGTGAAGACTCTCCATCCGAAAATCCACGGAGCCCTTCTTGCACGTCGTGACATTCCTGAGCACATGAAGGAACTGAAGGACAATGGCATTGACACAATCGACCTTGTCTGCGTGAATCTTTATCCTTTCCGCGAGACCATCGCGAAGCCGGATGTGACAATGGAGGATGCTGTCGAGCATATCGATATCGGAGGTCCGTCAATGTTGCGCAGCGCTGCCAAGAACTGGGAGTCTGTGACCGTTGTCTGCAATCCTGCTGATTATGAGACCATTCTCTCTGAGATCAAGGCTGACGGAAATACTACCCGTGAGACTCGTCTGAAACTTTCTGCCAAGGCTTATACTCATACTGCAGAGTATGATATGGCTATTTCTACATATATGCGTGCACAGGCAGGTCTTCCTGAGAAGTTGTTCCTCGAGTATGACATGAAGCAGGAACTTCGCTATGGTGAGAACCCTCATCAGGAGGCCAAGTTCTTTGCAAGTACTGTAAAGGAGCCGTTCTCTCTTGCAACTGCCGAGCAGCTTAATGGCAAAGAGTTGTCTTACAATAATATTCAGGATGCCAATGCTACTCTGAATATTGCCCGTGAGTTCGATGAGCCGTTCTGCGTGGGCGTTAAGCACATGAACCCTTGCGGAAGCGCTACAGGAAAGACTATCGCAGAGGCATGGAAGAAGGCTTATGAGGCTGACAAGACCAGTATCTTCGGCGGTATCGTGGCTGCCAACAGGGAGATTGACCTTGAGACTGCACAGATGCTCAAGCCTATTTTCCTCGAGATTGTCATGGCACCTTCTTTCGCTCCTGATGCTCTCGAACTTCTCTGCACCAAGAAGAATCTTCGTGTTCTGAAGGTCGATATGACTAAGGACAATGTTGTCCGCAAGCAGTATGTGAGCATGAACGGCGGTATGCTGGTTCAGGACAGGGATATCAATACCAAGCCGGTTGCTGCCGACCAGTGCGTTACCGAGGCCAAGCCGACTGCTGAGCAGCTTGCAGACCTCGAGTTCGCATGGAAGATTGTCAAGCATGTGAAGTCCAATGCCATCGTGGTTGCCAAGAACGGTATGACCTATGGCGTCGGTGCAGGCCAGATGAACCGTATCGGTTCTGCAGAAATCGCTCTGAAACAGGCTCAGAATACATTGAAGGAAGAGGGTAAAGATATTATGACTGAGGGACTTGTGCTCGCTTCTGACGGCTTCTTTCCATTCAATGACTGCGTGGCTCTTGCTGCAGAGTATGGTATCAAGGCTATCGTTCAGCCTGGCGGAAGTATCCGTGACGAAGATTCTGTTAAGCTTGCCAACGAGAAGGGTATCACCATGCTCTTTACCGGTGAGCGTCATTTCAAACATTAGTAGTTATGTCTGATTGCAATATCCCGCACAGGGCCAAGGTCCTGGTTGTCGGAGGTGGCGGAAGAGAGCATGCAATCGTGGATGCTCTTTCCCGTTCATCCAGGGTGGAGAAGATTTTTTGTGCTCCGGGCAATGCCGGTATAGCACGTCAGGCCAAGTGTGTTCCGCTCGGGGATACTCAGGTGGATGAACTTGCGGAATTCGCTGAGAATGAAGGCATTGACCTTACTGTCGTAGGCCCGGAGGTTTCTCTGGCTGCCGGTATCGTGGATGAGTTCGAGTCCCGCGGGCTGAAGATTTTCGGTCCTTCGAAGGCTGCTGCCCGTATCGAGTCCAGCAAAGATTTCGCCAAGTCGCTGATGGCCAAATACGATGTCCCTACCGCGGCTTACCGCACTTTTTCTGACTACAATGAGGCTCTTGCTTATCTCAATGCCGGAAAGCTTCCTATTGTGCTGAAGTATGACGGTCTTGCTGCCGGCAAGGGTGTTGTCGTAGCTGAAACTCTCGAGGAAGCTGACGCTGCATTGAAGGATATGCTTCTGGATGACAAGTTCGGTCACGGCAGGGTAGTGGTGGAGGAGTTCCTCACCGGTCCTGAGTTTTCTCTCCTTTGTTTTGTCAATGGTTCTGAGGTGGAGCCTATGGTTCTCGCCCAGGATCACAAGAGGGCTTTTGACAATGATGAGGGCCCGAATACCGGTGGCATGGGTGCCTATACTCCGCTTCCTTTCATCACTGAGCAGGATGAGGTTTATGCACTTGAGCATGTCATGAAGCCTATCGCTTCAGGCATGGTTTCAGAAGGTATTCCGTTCCGCGGTGTGCTTTATGGCGGCCTTATGAAGACTCCTGACGGAATCAAGGTTATCGAGTTCAACTGCCGTTTCGGCGACCCTGAGACCGAGGTTGTACTTCCTCGTCTGGAGTCAGATATTTTCGAGATTTTCTGGGCTGTTGCCAACAAGACTCCTATGCCTCTTACCAAGTGGTCTTCTGATGCGGTTCTCGGTTTCGTTCTTGCGTCCAAGGGTTATCCCGGTTCGTACAAGAAGGGTTTCGAGATCAAGGGTGTCGATGAGGTTCTCAAGGACTCTTCTGTCCGTGTTTATCACATGGGTACGTCTCTCAAGAAGTTTGAGGGCGAGGGCCATGAGTCTTTCGACAAGGCAGGTCATTCTCTTGTTACCAATGGCGGTCGTGTCCTGATGGTGCTTGCTTCTGCGCCGTCTCTGCAGGAGGCTCATGACAAGGCACTTGAGGCTGTCGGGAAGATCGATTGCGAGAATCTGTTTCATAGGACGGATATAGGGCATTGGGCATTTGAGGCTCACGCCTCAAATACCCAATGCTCGTAACCCCCCTCAATCCCCCTGGAGGGGGACGATCAGGGCTTCGTGGCGGGACGGTGCCACGGGGCGATGTGGAAAGTATTGATTATCAGGAGGTTATAAAATTGAGTGTGGATTTGTGGCTAAAAAATGGCCGTAAATCCACACTGATGCTAGAATGGTGTCTGATTATCAATGCGTTATGGTTTGTGGCGTGGCGCCGTCCGGCAAGATTGCTGGATGCATGTCCCTGCTTAACCGCATTGACGTTTATGAAAAGACAGTTTGGGTGCAACAACTTGCACAACCGATTATAAAACGGAATATTATGATAATAACAATTGCCAGACAATGCGGATGCCGTGCACTTAATGTCGGCGAAATACTGGCCAGGCATTACGGCATACCGCTTTACACTAGAAAAAGCCTGATGACAAAGGCAAAAGAAATGGGAATCCTTGATGAAATGACAAGTTTCTTCGAGGAAAGACCTGTCGATGAACTCATGTCAGCTATCTCCGAATTCCCGTTCGAGAGGACAGCTGTAAGAGAAAAATTCCGCAGCGCATTCATGAAAATGATCGGAAGTGAGGACTGTATAATAATCGGCCGATGCGGAAACTTTATCTTCAGCGATAGAGAAGACCTGGTGACCATATTCCTGCACGGCAAACTGTCCGACAGAATTGTCAATGCAGCAGAAGAGGAAAACCTTAGTCTGGCCGAGGCCGAAGACTTCGTCCACACGACAGACGACTGCAGAGTCGCTTATCACAGTTTCTATACCGGACTCAGCTGGGGATACGCCCCGGAATACGACATCTGCATTGACACCTGCCGACTCGGGACGGAAAAGACAGCTGCAATAATAGAAAATTATATATCCAACTTATGAAATTCGTTATTCAGTTTCTGATAGTCATCGGATTCTCCTTCTTAGGCGAGTTCCTTCACTATCTCATCCCGCTGCCGATACCCGCAAGCATCTACGGAATAGCCCTCCTGTTCGCTGCCCTTGAATGCAAACTTTTGAAGGTCAATGATATCCGAGAGGTCAGTTCATTTCTTATCGCAGTCATGCCAATGATGTTCATCCCCGCAGCCGTGGGATTGATCACATCTTGGGACATTATCAGCTGCTCACTTGTGAAATACGTAATAGTGACGTTTGTCACCACATTTGTCGTGATGGGTGTTTCAGGTCTTGTTACCCAGACCGTAATTCGTAGAGGTAAAACCAAATGAAAGAATTATTTACAGAATCAGTATTCTTCGGAGTGCTGATAAGTCTCGGCTCATACTTTTTGGGTGTATGGCTAAAAGAGAAAACCAAGTGGTCACTCATGAACCCGCTTCTGGTATCCATAATAATGGTAATTGCGATACTCCTCTGTACCGGAGTGAGTTACGACTCCTATATGAAAGGCGCCAACTTCATCGGATATCTGCTTACACCTGCAACAATCTGTCTTGCAGTGCCTTTATATCAGCAAGTGGAGCTGTTGAAGAAAAACTATAAGGCAGTTTTGGCAGGGATATGCTCGGGAGTGCTGTCCAGCATCCTGTCTGTAATAGCATTGGCCTTCATCCTGCATTTTGACCATGCTTCATACGTCACATTCCTGCCCAAATCCATCACGACCGCCATTGGTATAGGCGTGTCAGAAGAACTTGGAGGCTATGTCGCTGTGACAGTGGTGGTTATTATCATAACAGGCGTAATCGGCAATGTGTTTGCCGAGAAATTCCTGAAACTGCTGCATATAGAAGAACCTATAGCAAAGGGTATAGCAATCGGCTCCTCATCTCACGCAATCGGAACAACGAAAGCGATGGAAATGGGAGCCATAGAAGGCGCGATGAGCAGCCTGTCAATAGTCGTCAGCGGAATTCTGACGGTGTTCTTCGCGTCGTTCTTCGCCGGCGTGATCTAGTAACCTTCAAAAAATAACCTGGTATTCTGGTGTCTTTCCTGGCTGGAGCACAGCTCTAGACCTGACAGACACCTTGCTAAATCGTGAAATCAAGGCAGGACCTGACGGCAGTGAAAGGACGTACACGGCTGTTGGCAACGGCAACATGAGCCGGATGAACGGCATATCCCTTGAGAGCCTCCTCAGACTCAAGAGTGCAATCCAACATCAGATCGGCATTGGAAGAAGCAAGTCTGCCGTCAATCTGAACCTTGATGTCAATGAGACCGGGAACGACACCCTGAAGTGATTCAAGGCCTTCTTTAATAGAAGCTTTGACGGAAATCTTCTCTTCTTCGGACAAAGTGTCCTTCAGAGTCCACAAAATGATATGTTTTACCATAGTATAAATTATTTACGAACCAAGTGTCGCAAAAATAACAAATACTGTGTGTTTTACCAACACTTTTCTTCTGCCGTTCCACTAGTGATGAAGCCGCTCCGGCCACTTGTGGAACGGTCTTTGATAGAAGGTGAAATCCTAATCTCAAGTTTTATTCCCTCAAATAAACTACAACATTATGGCTAAACTTAGCAAAAAAACCATTTTTGGCATTGTCACTGTGGCTGTTCTTGCCGCAGTTGCGCTCGTCATTTTCTTGAGACCAAGACATGCTGAAGAAATTCTTCCTATAGTCGGAGTGGATACCGTCAGGACACGTAACGTGGAAGTTTACGGAGAATTTCCGGGAAAGATCCGCGCCCAGCAGTTCGTGGAAGTCAGGGCAAGAGTCGAAGGCTATCTCGAAAAAATGATGTTCGCAGAGGGAACTTACGTAAAAAAAGACCAGATACTCTTTATCATTGACCCGAAACAATATAAGGCTCAGGTGGACAGGGCTGAAGCTCTGGTGACTAAAAACAAGGCGATAGCGCTCAAGGCGGAGCGAGACCTTGCCAGAATCAAGCCTCTCTTCGAACAGAAAGCTGCGAGCCAGCTGGACCTTGACAATGCAATTGCGGCGTATGAAAGTGCCAAGGCAGATGTCCATGTCAGTGAAGCGAACCTGACAGAGGCCAAACTGGCATTGAGCTACACCACAGTGCGCTCGCCTATAAGCGGTTACATCAGTGAAAGGCACGTTGATATTGGAACGTTGGTGGGTCCGGGAGCACAGTCTCTCCTTGCCAATGTCGTGAAGAGTGATACCGTGTTGGTGGAATTCAAGATGACAGACCTTGACTATCAGAAATCCAAGGCAAGAAACGTAAATCTCGGCCAGAAAGATACCAGCCGTCATTGGAATCCGTATGTGACTATAACCATGGCAGACAAGTCCCAGTATAAATTCAAGGGCCTGGTGGACTTTGCCGACCCTCTGGTTGACGCGAAATCCGGAACATTCTCTGTCCGTGCCGAAATGCCGAATCCTGACAGAGAACTCCTTCCAGGGCAGTTCACAAATGTAAGAGTGCTTCTGGACGTCAGAGAAAACGCTGTAGCAGTGCCTACAAAAGCGATTACCATCGAGAAAAGCGGTTCGTTTATCTATGTGGTGAAGCCTGATGCGACAGTAGAGAAGCGTTTTATCCAGACGGGACCTGAAGTGGAAAATGTCACTGTGGTTGAACGCGGATTGAAAGCAAACGAAGTCATTGTAGTGGAAGGCCAGCACAAACTCTCTCATGGAAACAAGGTGGAATCAGTCCCTTACAGCCAGATTGAGCAGGAATAGATAGTGCTGAAAACCACGCGCACATTTTTCCCCTTTCCCCGGAATCAATCCACTCGTGGACAGGGACTTACACTCGCCCTCGCGGGCTCAAAAAGCGACGTTTCGCACATGCGGAACCTGAACAGACAATAATTTATGAAATCGGATTTTTTCATTGACAGGCCGGTCTTCTCGACTGTCATATCTATTATAATCGTACTGGTAGGACTGATTGGATTGACACTGCTCCCGGTGGACCAGTATCCTAAAATCGTCCCTCCTGTAGTCAGTGTCTCCACATCATACCCTGGCGCCAACTCACAGACTGTCTCCCAGGCGGTAGCCACGCCTATCGAACAGTCATTGAACGGTACTCCAGGTATGCTCTATATGGAGTCGACCAACTCCAACAACGGATGGTACTCGGCAACATTGACCTTCGACATTTCTACAGACCCGGACATCGCTGCGGTTGAGGTCCAGAATAGGGTGAAGCTGGCGGAGTCAAGGCTTCCGGCCGAGGTCGTGCAGAACGGCATATCCGTGGAAAAGGAATCGTCCAGCAAACTGATGACGATTACTATCATGTCGGACGACCCGAAATTCGACGAGGTTTACCTCAGCAACTATACGACATTGAACATCCAGGACAGGCTCAGGCGAGTGCCGGGTGTCGGAGGCGTTTCCAATGTCGGAGGACGTTACTACGCGATGCAGATATGGGTGCAGCCTGACAAGATGGCCAGCCTTGGGATTACCGTGAAGGATCTGCAGAGCGCATTGAAAGACCAGAACCGCGAGGCGGCGGCCGGAGTCCTTGGCCAGCAGCCTATTACGGACGTGGACATAACCATCCCGATTACCGCGCCCGGTCGTCTGTCCTCTGTGGAAGAGTTTGAGAACATCGTGGTCCGCACTGGCGAAGACGGCTCCATCATCCGCCTGAAGGATGTGGCCCGCGTATCGCTGGAGGCCCAGTCGTACAACACCGAGAGCGGAATCAATGCCCGCAATGCGGCCGTTGTCAATGTCTATATGCTCCCCGGTGCCAATGCCATGGAGGTCGCTGAAAACGTCAGGGCTGAGATGAAAGAAATCAGTGCAGGTTTCCCTGAAGGAATGTCATACAACATTCCGTTCGACATGACTACCTACATTTCAGAGTCCATCCATCACGTTTACAGGACCTTGTTCGAGGCCCTCATCCTCGTTATCCTGGTGGTATTCCTCTCGCTGCAGAACGTCAGGGCGACATTGGTCCCTGCCATAGCAGTACCTATATCATTGATAGGAACATTCGGAGTCATGCTCATCTTCGGTTTTTCGCTGAATATGATGACCCTCCTCGGACTCATCCTCGCCATCGGAATCGTGGTCGATGATGCCATCGTCGTGGTCGAAAACGTGGACAGGATAATGACCAATGAGCATCTGTCTCCATATGAGGCGACCAAGAAAGCGATGCGGGAAATCGGAGGCGCCCTCGTGGCCATGTCACTTGTGCTCTGCGCCGTATTCGTGCCGGTGAGCTTCCTGTCAGGAATTACCGGCCAGCTTTTCCGTCAGTTTACAGTGACCATCGCCGTGTCTGTCATCATCTCGACAGTCGTGGCCCTTACCCTGAGCCCTGTCATGTGCTCGAAATTCCTCAAGCCGCGCGGAGAACAGAAGCCTAAGAACTTCATTTTCAGAAAGATAAACTTGTGGATGGACAATGGTACCTCGTTCTATGCGAAGATGGTACGTCTCGCCGTCAACAACTCCAGACGTATGTTCGCATTCTTCGGGGTGGCCATAATCGGCATCTTTGTCCTGGCCCGCATCGTACCTCAGAGTTTCATCCCTAAAGAAGACCAGGGCTACTTCACCGTGGAACTGGAACTCCCTATGGGTGCCACCCTCGAGCGCACCAGAGTCGTTACCGACAGGGCAATGGACTTCCTGCTGCGCCAGCGCGACGTGGATTATGTCCTCAATGTCACCGGCTCGAGCCCTCGCGTGGGAACATCCCAGTCGAGCAGTACATTGACCGTGATCCTCAAGCCTTGGAACAAGCGCAAGGTGACCGACATGTCCAAGACGATAGCCATGGTCAGGGATTCCCTGTCACGTTACCCGGAGAGCCGCGTGTATATCAGCACGCCGCCGGTAATTCCTGGACTCGGAACATCCGGAGGCTTCTCAATGGTACTGGAGGCCAGGGGTGACGCGACATATCAGGACCTGCAGAACGCATCGGACACCCTGTTGTACTACGCCTCCAAGAGGAAGGAACTTACCGGTCTCTCCTCCGGAATGCAGGCGGACATACCCCAGCTGTACTTCGACGCCGACCGCGACAAAATCCAGCTTCTGGGATTGTCAATGTCAGACGTCTTCGCTACGCTCAAAGCCTTCACCGGCGCGATCTATGTCAATGACTTCAATATGTATAACCGAATATATCGTGTTTATATCCAGGCAGATGCGCCATACCGCGCCCACACTGACAACCTGAATCTCTTCTTCATGAAGAGTTCCGGCGGCACCATGATTCCTGTCAATGCCTTGGGCAATACCCACTATACTACAGGTCCGGGCACCATAAAGAAGTTCAACATGTACAACTCGTCCACAATCAGAGGCGAGGCGGCGAACGTAGTCAGCTCCGGAGACGCCCTGGCGATACTTCAGGAAATAGCTGACAAGCATCTGCCTGACAACATCGGCGTGGAATGGAGCGGAATGTCCTACCAGGAGAAGAAGGAAAGCGGTCAGACGGGACTCGTCCTGGCATTGGCACTGCTCTTCGTATTCCTCTTCCTTGCGGCCCAGTATGAAAGTTGGCTGGTCCCTGTGGCGGTCATATTGTCCCTGCCTATTGCGATAGCAGGCGCATATCTCGGCATCGCGGTCCTGGGCATGGAAAGCAATATCTACTTCCAGATCGGACTTGTCATGCTGGTCGGACTCGTGGCCAAGAACGCGATTCTTATCGTCGAGTTCGCGAAAGAAGAGGTCGAGGCCGGAAAGGATGTTGTCAATGCTGCCGTGACGGCCGCCAAACTGAGATTCAGGCCTATCGTGATGACATCATTGGCCTTTATCCTCGGTATGCTTCCGCTGGTATTCGCCACCGGACCGGGCTCCGAGAGCCGTCAGAACATCGGAACCGGAGTCTTTTTCGGAATGATTGCCGGAATTACAGCCGGAATCGTATTCGTGCCGTTCTTCTTTGTGGTAATTTATAAATTCAGGTCAATGATGTCAGGATGGAGACCGAAAATAAAGACGGACCTTAAAGGCAAGAGTTCATTCTTGTCAATGCTGGCAGTCGTTGCCGCATCGGCATTGACCTTAAGCTCCTGCGGTACGTCGAAGTACTGTCAGAAGCCGGACCTGGGAGAGATGCCAGAGTCTTTCTCGCAGGAGGTCAGTGACAGCAGTTTTGCGGACCTCGGCTGGAGAGAGGTGTTTCAAACACCTGAACTTCAGAGCCTTATAGAAACCGCATTGACCTATAACAAGGATATTCTGATAGCAGCTGAGCGTCTGAATGAAATGCATTACAAGTATAGAATGCAGAAAGCCTCCCAGCTGCCGGCGGTTTCTGCGAAGGCCTACGGACAGGATGACCACAGCAATTACGGCGGAACCAAAACGAATCCGGATGATCTGGAATTTGCTGTCAAAGCCTCTCTTGCATGGGAAGTGGATTTCTGGGGTCGTCTGAAGTGGGCGAGCCGGGAAAAGATGGCTCAGTACCTGGCTGCCGAGGATACACAGAAAGCAGTAAAGATGAGTCTGATAGCCAGTGTGGCGTCGGCTTATTACGAACTGCTCGGTCTGGACAGGAAACTGGAAATCGTGTCGAATACCCTGGAGACCAGACAGGAGTCCGTAAAGCAGGCCAAACTCAGGGCTGAAGGTGGACTCACTTCGGAAATACCTTATCAGCAGGCACTTGTGGAATTGGCTTCTGCTCAGGCAATGGTTCCGGATTTGCAGAAACAGATAGCCCTGAAGGAAAGCGAACTGTGTTTCCTGACAGGTTCATATCCTAAAGATATAGAACGGAGTATCTCATCCTCAGATATTTACACTGTTACCACTGTCCCTTCGGGAGTGCTGTCAGAGATTCTCAAACGCAGGCCTGACCTCATGCAATCGGAACATTCATTGAAAGCGGCTGAAGCGCGGGTAGGAATATCCATAGCGGAAAGATTCCCGTCATTCGTGATAAACCTCGGAGCGGGTTTGGAAAATGATGAGTTCAAGAACTTTCTGAAGTCTCCGTTTTGGTTTGCCGGAGCGACTCTGGCGTCACCTATCTTTGAATTCGGAAAGCGCAGGGCCAATATGAAGGCGGCTGTCTCAGCCTACGAGCAGGCAAGGCTGCAATATGAAAAAGATGTGCTCCAGGCCTTCAGAGAGGTATATGATGCGACCGTCGTCTTTCAGTCTGCACGTGCCAATTCGCGTGTGAAAGCTGAAATGGAGGAGTCGTCGATGAAGTACATAACTCTGGCCAACAGCCAGTATATCAATGGCGTCATCAATTATATCGATGTCCTGGATGCCCAGCGTAAATATCTGTCGTCACAGATCGAGTTCAGCGAGGCCAGGACGAGAGAGAATCTTGCGATAGTCGGACTCTACAAGTCTCTGGGAGGCGGCTGGAAATAATCGCCGCTGGACTACGACAAGACAACAGCCGGCAAAGTCATGTAACATTGACTTTGCCGGCTGTTGTCTTATTGATATGAATTATAGTCTTATGATGATTCCCGATGTAGCTTCGAGGGTCAGGACGTCTCCCTTTCCGGTACGTTTGTAGCTGCACTTTCCGAGGGATGCGACAGGATTGACGATACCTTTCACTCCCTCTGTCATTGACCTGTAGGAACTTACCTCGTCATTGAGAGTCAGGCTCTTGCGTGTTCCTGTCGGGTTCAGAGCTATGAGGAAGGTCTCCTTGCCGTTGCTTCTTAGATAAACCATAGGGTAAGGCTGGCTTTCATTGAAAACAGGAATGAACTTGCTGTCGGCCCATAGCGCTTTGCTGCTCTTTCTTAGGGCGATGAGCTCGCGTGTCCAGTTTAGGATGGATTCGGGGTCCTTGTCCTGGGACTCCACTGTGATTTCACCCTTTGCGATAGGCTTCACTTTGCCTGCCCCGTAATTCTTCTTCCAGTCGAGATATTGCGGGTAAGATGTTGCAGGTGACCACTCTGTGCAGACCGGGAGGTATAGTTTGTCAGGAGAGCATGTGCTGAATCCTGCCGTCTCGCCGGAAGTCCACTGCATCGGAGTCCTGGCACCTGAACGCTCCTTGCCGTTATGGTTTGCACCCTCCACATTAGGCAGGTCCACGAGAGAACGCATACCGATTTCATCACCATAATAGAGAATCGGCATCGGCATTGTCAATACCCATGTGAGCATGACTTTCAGCTGGTCAGGAGTGTTGCGCGCGCCCATGTTGATTCGCAGGTGGTCGTGGTTACCGGTGATTGTCGCGAAATATCCCATTGTCTCGGTACTCTCCAGGCAGTCTGTAAAATAGTCATAGTACTCTTTAAGCATCTCTGCGGCGGTTGTCTTGCCGTCAATCTTGTCCTCCGGCCATGCATTGCCATAGAGGTCCTTGACTGAAGGCTGTCCGCCGTTCAGAGAGAAATAGCTTCCGCCGTCAGCCTGATGCTTTCTGTCGAAATACATGCGGCGGTTGTGTGACTTCGTGCCGTTGAGGTCCATGTCAATGTTATAACCCGCTGCCAGACAGTATTTTGGAGAGCCCCACTCTGCCATCAGCACATGGTCAGGGTAATTCTTGTCGGACCATTCGCGGATTTCCCTCCAAAGGTTCATGATTTCCTTCTTGTCCTTGTCATTCTTCACGAGACTGTTTGCCATATCCACGCGGAATCCGTCGACACCCTTTCCGTACCAGAACGCGATGATGTCCTTCAGTTCCTGGCGTACTGCCTTAGGCCCCGGTGCATCCACGCCCTGCTCCCATGGACGGGACGGGTCAGGATTCTCATAGCCATAGTTGAGGGAAGGCTGGCAGGCATAGAAGTTCTTCATATAGAACTTGTTCCTCGGATACTCGCTCTTCATCCATTTGCCGATGGTGTTCTGCATATAGTTGGGGTCCTTCAGCATTGTCTCGAGGTCTTTCTCAGCCTTCGCATCCGGCAGGCGGTCAGACCATATATAATAGTCGGAATACTGGAGATTCGTATCCTGGGAACTCTGGATGAACCATGGGTGCTTGTCCGAAGTGTGGCCCGCAACCAGATCTAGCATCACTTTGATTCCCTTTGCATGGGCCTTTTCTATAAGTTCGACCATGTCGTTGTTCGTGCCGAAGCGCGGATCGACGCGGTAAAAGTCAATGACATCGTAGCCGCCGTCAATCCATCCTGAGACGAAGAGGGGATTGAACCAGATAGCCCTTACTCCCAGACTCTCAATGTAGTCGAGTTCTGAGATGACTCCCCGGATATCTCCGATTCCGTTTCCGTCAGAATCCTTGTAGGAAGACGGATAGACCTGATAGATGACTCCGTCGCGGAGCCATTCCGGGCCTCTTGTCCATGTCTGTTCGAAACTTCCCGGTGCCGGCTGTGCTGACATCATCGCGCATCCTAACATTGATGCGGCAAAAATTGCAAACTTTTTCATTTTATGAGTTATTGTGTATTAATGTTTTTGTTTCGCTATGTATTATGTGTCTCATGCGTCTCTTTTTGCAAAGATACGAAAAAAGATTCATAGCGGATATACCTGCCTGCATTGACATTGACTTTTCTCTTTTTGTAAATATTCACGACTATAAAATCTCACTGACAGCCTAAAGATGATTTCAAACTGCCTGAAACGCGACTTGTCTAAAAATAATTCAATGCAATCGAAGCCTTATAATTCCGAAGTGAACTCATTTGTATATTTACGCAAAAAAACACAGATTGATGTCAAGTCTTCAATTGATAGTGGCATGAATTCATTTTTATATCAAAATACTTGTCAATTATAAAATTAATTTATAACTTCACCGTGAAATAAAACGTTTTTATGATGGGCCGACTATTATCATTTTTATGTTCATTATTGGTTATTTTGGCCATCTTTGAAAGTTGTTATAGGAGAACATCTAATCTGATCACTTTGGAGTCTGCTATTAGTGGCGCTGATTGTCATAGGGGAAACGAAATTATAGTCTTGACGCAGTCGTCAGTAAAGGATCTATGTAGGAGCAAAGGCTATTCTCAATTGTTATCTAGAGCAAAAAAAGATAATTATAGATGTCTAATATCGGATATATCATCGTTGAAATATTATTTTTCAAAGGGTATATTAGGGATAACTAGTACGCCTTGGGTGCTAAGTTTAAGTAATGGCTATTTAGTAGAGTCCGAGTCTTTGACAGACTATATTGACAACAAGAAATATTTGATTGAAAACTCTAAACTTGTAACTGATAAATTAAGGCTTTATTTTTCACTGTATGCTAATAATACACCTGATATTGATAGTTGTGGAATAGAAGCGTTATTACATGAAGATAGAGATTCGTTTTCTTCGAACTATTTAAACTATTTGGCGAATAAAAGCGGTTCACTTAAAGATACATTGTTGCAGGAGTCGGTTCTTAATGCCTATAACGAGGTGGAAGATTCGTTATTAAATGTTATATATGTTAAACTTTTGCGCGAGAATCGTACTCTAAAGGGCTTGGAGGACCCGATTGTATTCCCTGTCCGAGTTTTTGATTTGGGAGAGGTTTATAATGGAACACTCGTCGAGTTATTAGTTCCATATTATAATATAAGCCGTGAATCCGCTTACATATATAACATATCAGTCTCTTGCAATTGCCTTAGTGTAGAGTGTGAAGATCGCATTATTCGTGATAATGATAAACATGTGCTAAAAGTCTCTTATGATGTTGGGAACACTAAAGTATTAATTAAAAAGAGCATTGTCGTTATTTCGGATAACAAAAAACCAGAGATTATTGAAATATTGGCGAAAGTCATTTAATGCATTATTATTAAAACGAGTATGCTATGAAAAAAAGTCAATCATTAATTTTTGTAGTGGCAGTGACAGTGGTACTGCTATCTGCATGTGGTAAGACTAAGATTGTGAGTTGCTCTCCATCATTGGACAAATGGGCTAAGGAGAATGTAACCTATTACTCAACTTCTAGTCGAAATGAATTCGTTGCACTGCCAATGGAAAAACAACGTGCTATTTATGGCGAATTGTCAAACTCCAAGAAATGTGAACTATGGTACGAGAAGTTCAATATCTTGAGAGAATCTGGTGATGTTTCTAGTTTGGAGTATGAGGATTTGGAGTCACTTGTAAAAGCTATGGCGGCTCTTTCTAATGGTAAGGATTATTCTAGATTTAATGAGTTCGCAGATGCTTGGCTTCAATCTATGCTTGAAAAGTACTCCTGGTCTAGAGATCGTGTTTTCTATCTTGTATTTACATGGTTAACTGAAAGCGAATTTAATAATGTGTTGGAGTATTCACCGTATACTAAAGGAGATAAGATTGATAAAGATGCCGGATATGACACTAAATGCGATTGCACGTCAAGTCTCTTTGGATGTCCTGCCAGTATGTCTTGCGAAAAGAATATTAAGTGTGTAGATAAAGAGACTTGTGGTATAATGGGCACAAGTAGTTGTGTGGGCGTTTGTCTATAATAAATAACATCTTCATATTATGAAACCTTTACAATCTTTCTTTGCGGTGGTGGCCGGAATTTTGGCTGTCAGTTGCGCCAACAGAACTGTGGGGAGCTCGGCAGATAAGGACATAGTCATCAATGACACCCTTACCAGGGCGGAACTTGTGACTATGGATGTACTGACACAACATAACATTGTATCAGATCTCACTCCGGAAAAGAAACTGGAACTTTATGACTATAAGCTCCAGAAAGACCTTGCATCAGGAACTCTTAATGATGAAGAGGCGGCCCTGATGAAAGACTTGCGTGCACACATGAACGTGCACATCTATGCGGACAAGGCGGCTAAAGATGAATTCAACGCCTATGCGAAAACAATTGAAGAGAAACTCAGAAACGACTGCGGCTGGGATGACAGGAAAATGTTCCAATATACAGAAACCATCATGACTGCCGAGGAGGCCGAGCCGGTTTTGCTGGCTAAAGAGAAGATGATGAAATAAACTCCTTTGCCAATCTGAAAACAATTCATATCACTGTGCCGTGGGAACTCATCTCAGGCCGATAATTCCGCCTACGATGCCTTCCACGGCACAATTGCGTGTAATTTTGAGCTTTACACTAGAGACTGTCAGAACAGAAAGCCTAAGGTAAATGTCTTGGACGACATGTCCGACTCGAATCCATATTCGGCATCGAAGGCATAACACAGGTCCACCGAAAGACGGAAGCGCCATATCGAAACGCCAAAGTGTGGTCCCACTATGCCGTAAGCATGGCTGTAGCTCGTGTTTTCCATTTTCTCGAACAATACTCCGCCACCGATTCCTGCACCGACAAACGGACGAACCAGTTTGCTTGGCAATATGACATAATCGACGCCGAGCATTCCTTCTACCTGATTACATTTGGTGTTGACATATGTCGGGTTTTCGCTGTGTTGTGTCCAACCCTTGACATTGCCGTTCTTGTAGGAGGCGCGGAACAGAGCATCGAAATTATCATGAAACCTATAGCCATATCCAAGATACGCTGTCGGGCCTGCATTTCTGGAAAGTCCACCGACATAGCCGGTTATGCCATAAATTGAGACTCCGGCACCGACTTCAAATTCGCTGCCATGCTTCACCTGTGCCGACAGGATCACAGGAAACAATGCCATAACGGCCATCAAAAAAAGTCTTCTCATATCTGTATAGAATTATTGTATCGGCGTAGAAATGAATGCTCCATAAGTAACCATTCTAAAACCTTTATAGTAATGATGATAGTCGTTTTCAGATTTGTCAACATCTACATCATCCATGTCGCTTCGCTGAGACGTGCGGAAAACCCCTTTACTATAATATCCATCCCATTGACCTTGCCATCCCCAATTAATATGATAATAATTACCCCTCAAGCCATCTAAGACCCATGCATGACCACATTTTTTACCACATCCATCCAAATAAACAGGCCTTCCACCCCTAATTACTTTATCTGCAATCTTCTGTTTTTTGTTACCGAATCCAAAATGCTTATCTACATCTGAATACCCATAATTTTGAAAAGTTCTTTGAGCCCCCTCAGCAAAAGCGCCACTTGCCTTATTTTCATTCTCTCCATACCTAACTTTCACGTTATTATGTTTTCCTAATTCTCGAACGAAATGAGCAACTTGATCAAAAGCAGCTGTATCTCTACTATGATAAGCCCTATTCCAATATGCATAATTATTAACACCCTCCAAGTCTTGCCAATTACACATTTTCCCGTCAAAATCTCGCACGGTAAAGTCCGGATATTTATTATAAACCATTATTTGAGCTACAGCGGTTACTACACACCCGCATGGTGCATGATTAGGGGTATAACGGTTAAAGACCTTTTTATCGTATATGTAGGACTGTCCCCACTTTGTTTTTAGGTATGGGCCATATTTGACATCAGCCTTAGTACTTACCGAATAATCCTCCTCCTCTTCTCTATTTTCAGTAACACCTAGTGCCTCTAGAACTACTGCAGACATTAACAATGATGGAACAAATACTTTCCCGTCAGTAAACTCATCCGTAGTATTTATAATTGAACTATTATCAGACATATCATTAAACGCATCCAATAAAGCCTCAGCAGACATGTTACCTTGCTCTGTTATACAAAATGTATCCTCCTTCAATTTTCTAGAAGCAGACAACAAAGCAAAGCCGGAATTATCATGAAAATTTACCACATATAGAAGCGTATCTGGCAAGTCCAAAACTCCACTTGTGGACCTGGTTCGGCATTGAAGGTCAGACGCAGTAATCACATCTATGGTGTACTCGGAAGAAGATTTCGTACCGCCATAGAGTTGTGAAGTCTTTAAGTTCATCTTCATGATGGCCTCATCAATAGGAATAACCTGTGATGAATCATTAGACTCCTGTTCATTAAACTGAGAGCAGGAAATACAACAAAATAATAGAATAAATAGTCTCTTACACATAAGCAATAAAATTTAATATCTAAGGTATATCTATTATAAAAATGAGATAAGCAAGAGTTTTTATTTGGAATTAGCTTTGTATAGACACATGTCTATAACTTTGTGTAATTATTTTATTTTTCGAAAGATAGACAAAATATTCCATTTTGAAAACTTTTTCGCCTCGCTGTCCGGTAAAAGTTCGAGACAATCATAGTTTAACTATTAAGCTAATTTGCTTTGGTTGAATCATCAAGTTTAAAGATCTTTTGTGTTTAGTTTACTGGACATTACCGATTTTCAATAAAAAATGCGCTCAAGATGCTCCGGCATTATGTATTTTGAAAAATACTTATCTTTCAGGGACAAAGATAATACTATGACTAAAGTTATAAGTGGAAAGGAACTTTCCATCAAACTGAAAGCGGAGATGGCTGCACAGGTCAGGAGACATCGACTATAATAAACCTCATTTCTGCCGAATGGTGGAAGTGAGGGATATTGTGGAAATGAGGGCGCTAATCTTCCTTTTTGTTCTCCAGACGGAGTTTCGCTTGGGCAATTTGCTTTTGCAACTGGGTCTTGAGAAGGTCTTTGTCTGGTAGTTCCGTGTAGTATTGGGAGACTTGGATGCCTGCATCGCCCAATTGAAGGAGTTGGATTTGTTCGTCATTGCCGGCGGCGCATAGGAGGAGTCCAAGCGGGCTTTCTTCGCCGGGTTGGCGCTCGTATTTGTCCAGCCAGCGGAGATAGAGTTCCATCTGGCCTTTGTAGGCGGCCTTGAACTTAGTTTTCTTCAGGTCTTATGCTGCGTAGATAATTATGTTGTGTTAATGAGCCAAACGGCTGATTATTAGTCTTTTTAACTACAAGAACACAACATAATTTTCGAGTTTTACAAGCTGTCCAAGAAGGCCATTATCCCTTTGTCGTCTTTCCATTTTACGGTTTTTCCCTTCCCGACTACTGTTTCACAAGCAAGAAGTGCCTTCACCTTCATCTCCATGTTTACCTCGGCGTAGATGTTGGTCGTGTTGACGGACACATGGCCAAGCCATGCCCGTATTGTATTGATGTCCACGCCTGACTGAAGCAAGTGGGTGGCGCAGGTATGCCTGATTGTATGCGGTGATATCCGTTTCTGTTTTAGTTCTGGGAACTGACTCTCAAGATTTTCGGCGTATCGGCGAACCATCTCATACACTCCAAAGCGGGTAATTTGTTCTCCGAGTCGGTTACAGAACACGGGGGTGTCATCATTTTTGCCTCGTATCAGCGTGGCGATAGCATCACTCGTCTTCTTCCATAGAGGACAGCGGCGGGTTTTACGCCCCTTTCCGGTTATCGTCACTACAGATAACCCGTTCCTTCCCTTTTGGACAGAGATGTCCCTTGCCCTTATTGCGGAGGCTTCTTCTGCTCTCGCCCCGGTGTTGTAAAGGAAAAGGAGGAGGACGTAGTCTCTCCATCCTTGTTCAGTCTTACGATTTGGGAGATCCAACAGTCTCTGCATCTCGTCTTTCTCTAGATAGCTTATCAATTTCTTGGATGCCTTCTTGATTGGTACGGCCCTGATATTTCGACACCATTCAACATGTTCTGGGCTCTGCATGGCGACGTATTTTGCTAAAGCATAGACGGCGGCCAGCCGCTGGTTCCGCGTTCTTACAGAACAACCCCTATCTTCCTCCAAGTATAGCAGGAACTCCTTGATTAGCTGAGGGGAAAGGTCTTCAAGGAGAAGGATGTCCACACTTTTTCGCAACCGTGTCGATGCCCTCGCAAGAAGGAGACGGAAGGTATCCCGATAGCTTTTTTGGGTATTTGCTGACATGTTCTTTACAGTGACGAGATACTCGCAGAGGAAGCGGCGTATCCAATAGCTCGCATATTGGTTTTTTTTGTCGCTTCCCATTATTCTGTTCCTCCTTCCACATAAGATTCAAAGCGGCTGTTCGCGCAGTCGAGAAGTCGGTCAGTCATCGTCAGATAGACCGATGTATGGGCAATATGGGTATGTCCCATATAGGTGGACAATGCAGGCAACAGATGCTGGACATCCTCTCCGGCATCGTACCATGCGATAAGCCTATTTACCGCGAAGGTATGTCGCAAGTCATGGAGTCTCGGTTGATATACGGCACCATCGCTCCTGAAGATACCTGCTTTAGCACATATGCGCCTGAAGATGTCATGCATGGAGTCCAACAACATTGGAAGCCCCTTTTTGTTCAGGAACAATGGGCTGTCCGCGTCATCCGGCATACCCATTTGTTTCCTCCATGACAGGAAGGTGATGATTTCTTTCTTTACGATGCCATTGAACGGTTCCAACCGGGTCTTATAGAACTTTGAGTCATCGATGGTTACAATTTGGTTGTCCAAGTCGATGTCATCCATCTTCAGTCCCAAGGTCTCATGGATTCGGAGCCCCAACAAGTAAGTCAACACTAGGATTTCTCGTACGCATTCAGGATAAATGGCGCTCTTGTTCTTTTGATATGTCAAGGCGCAGCGGAAGAGGGAGCGGAGCTCATCATCGGAGTAGACGTAGGGGCGGATATGTTCCGGACGGCGCGGAAGTTCTTCCGGCAAGGGGCTCTTTGCGATGTATCCCCTGACGACCGCCCACTGAAAGAAGCCTTTCAGAGCCGTGTGCTTGCAGAACCAACTGGCGGTAACTTTACCTTTCGGATGCAGGAGGAAGGATTCGCACAACGAGCGGTCTATTGTGCACACGTCACATTTCAGTCCGGCATAGTTGACGAACATCTGCAATTCCCGAGCGTTAGTGACGAACTTTTCACCAAGTGACCTGCGATATGCAATATAGGTCTCGACAAGTATCTTCAAGATCATAGCAAACCCTCCCATTCCATGTCCGCCACTTTGCGTAACCCAACCATATCGACTTTCGCATATATTCTCGTCGTGTCCAGCATCTGATGCCCCAGAAGATCTGCCACTTCCTTCATGGAATGGCCGCTGTTGACAAGATGGGTTGCACAACTGTGCCTCAAAGTATGTGGTCCACGATGTTTGATATTGAGGTCATACTTGACAAGCTCGTCACGGACTATCTTGTATATTGATGACGTGCTCATCTTTTGGTAAGGCGCTCTGAGACGAATAAAAACATACTCGCAGCCGCCTTCATTACGGCGGACCTCTTTTAGATACCGGATGATGGATTCCCCGACGTTTTTCACCAGTGGCATTTCCTGTGGACGGCACCCTTTGGCTCTTCTCAAGTGAATGACCTCACGCCTCCAGTCAATGTCATTCAGCTTCAGATTGGCGACCTCGCTGCTTCGTAGGCCATAGACTGAAAGAAGTTGCAAGATTGCATGATCCCGTATGCCTCGGCGACTTTCAGCGTCTTGATTGTTAAGCATCGTGCGAACCTGATTCCAAGTGATGAATGACGGGACAGACTCCATCTTGTAGCATCTGGGAGAACGGATGAACGAGCGGAGATTATGTTCGCACCACCCTTGGTCTTCGGCATAACGGAAGAAGTCACGGAGAACGGAAGCGTTTCCGGCAATGGCCTGACGACAGCAACCGTCCAGGCCACGCTTCTCTAGAAACCCATCTATCGTGCTTGCCGTAACATTCTCAAGAAGAAGACCTTCCGCATCAAGATATCGGAATAGGATTTTCAACATACTGTCTCGACTTTCTGCCGTCCGTTCCGAGTACCCTTTCTCCAGGACAAGATGGTCGAGGTATCGCTGTATGAAGTCGTACTGAACGGGCGTGTCTGGCTCGGGGATGTATAGACCCATCCACCTGAGCCATCCCGACGCTACTCGGATGAAAGCCTTCTTGTTCTCCTTTCTCCCTGACTTCTTGCGTACTTCGGGAATGACAGCCCTTTCCCATTCCTCTGCCGCCCGGATTACTTCGGATTCCTTGACCATACGACGTTCTTTAAAGTGCAAGTAGTCTATTATATGCATCTGGTAGCAGGCTATTTGACGAAGAGTTCTTTGCGCAGCTCCACGTTCCTTCCAAAGCAGGAGGTATGAGATCCTTTCATCTAGAAGCGGCGAAGTAAGGTAGCGACGCTTGTGATAGCATCTAGAGAACAATCCGCTCAGAATATTGTCTTCAGGTGAATATCGCTCGATTTTTCCAAGAGGCCCAAGCCATTTAATGGCGGTCAGGACGAACTTCTCCTTGGCCGTTTCGGCGACCTGACGTTTCATCGGGTGATTCTTGATGGTTTTCGCCCAACGATCCCCAGCAGATTCGACCTCTCCGATACTCACTTTGCGGAAAGGAGCATCATCCCTGAGATTAAGGAACTCTATTATCCTCAGAAGATAATCGGCCGTTGATAGAAGCACACCATGACTCAATCCGCGACTAAACATTGTAGTGAGGTAAGCCTCGCGTTCCGCCAGTAATGGAGCATTCAGATGATGATGCTCCAGATAATACTTTCTTTTGATGATTTTTTCCAACATAATATATTGTATTTGAAGATGATAGTGTCTTCCTTCAAAATACAACTTTTGCCTGCAGCGGCAAAATTTATGTTGGCAATTTGAACAAGATAAGATTGATTTTCAACTATTTCATGTTGCTACACAACATAATTATCTACGCAGCATAAGTCTTGTTATGTTGTGCACAACATAACAGGTCTATGGCAACAAGCCTATGGAGTTTCCGGTGATAGAAGAGCAAATCTAGATAGAAGTCCTCGCCGTCGATAATCATCCGCTTTTGCCTGTCCACGAATGAGAATCCACTGCCAAGTTCCATCAGGAACTGCTGCATACCGCTGATGATCATATCCTCCAGGTCCTTTTCGCTGTAGTAGCCTTTGAGTCCAGTAAAGTCCAGGAAGTAAGGGCTTTTGAACACCAGATCTGGAGAAATAGAGCCGTCCTGACGTACTATGGAAAGTTCCGCCAGAATGGTTTCTTCCGGCTTCCGACTGATGAGGGTGCGTTCGTATAGCATCCCGTCCATCTGGTCGCGGAGTTTGCGGACACTCCACCTCTCAGCAGCCGCCATTGTTACGTAGAACTCCCGTGCCAAGGCATCATCAACTGGGAGTACCTCCAGAAAAGCGGACCATGGCAATTGTGTCGACAGTGTTGACACAATTTGGAAGTCACTGAATTCGCGGGCGAACTGCATCATTCGGTGAAGATTCCTGGAATTGAAATCCTTGCCGTACAGTTCCATCAATTGTGCGGACAGCGTTGACACAATTGCTTTGCCATACTCGGCCCTTTGGTCGTGCAGGACCTACTTATTGATGCGCTCTCCGATATGCCAGTACATCAGCGTCAGTTCACTATTGACGCTGATGGCCACCCGTTGGCGGGCCGCCTCGATGATCTGGCAAACATCCTTGAACAATCCAGCAGGAAAACTGATGCTCATATCTTTCTGGCTCATAGGCTCTCATAATTCAAACATACAAAGGTAAGCATTCTTTTCCACAAGGGCCCTATGAATTGTACGATGTAACACTGGGTAGATATCGGATTATTCCGTCAACGTGGAGATTGACGATGGCATGCTGCCCAGATTCCGATAACAGAAAGTCTTTGCGGTGGTGGCCAGAATTCCGGCCACCACCGCAAAGAAAGATTGTAAAGGTTTCATAATATGAAGATGTAATTGATTATAGACAAACGCTCATACAAAAACGTTTTACATTATGCCAAATTTACATAATCATTTTTTTTGACAAATTTTTTGACATAAAAATGAATTCATGTCATTATCGATTAAAGACTTGATATAATTCAGTGATATTTTTGCTTTAAACCATAAATATAAGAAGAAAAATCCTGTTTTCCGTACCATCTAAAACGTTTTCCCAGTACAAAGCGCCTCCACAAACACATTCTGTACGGGTTAAAACGTTTTCGCGGAACAAAATGCCCCAGCATTTCTACCTGAACCTTGTATGCCGACCAGTTTCTTAGTCTTTAAGATTCTTTTTTACAGTAACCATAAAACTGGTACTCAGCAGGCCATTTCCATATCTATAATTCAATGTTATGCGAGCTTTCCCTATCTTGCCGGGAGCAACCAAATTGAGGTCCTGATCGACTGTAGCGATGAGCGGATCGGCAGAAATAACTGTAATCTTGCTCTTGTCCAAGGTGAAATTCGTCTCAATGTCAGATTCGATGTTGATTTTTTTGGACAATGACAAAATCAACATATATGACGTTTTTTTCATCGTCATCTTGACATCATCAACTTCGACAGGACAGGTTGCAAATTTTCCCTCCAACATAGCCCGTATTTCGGCACTGCCGGCTGCGACAGCCGTCACCTTGCCTTCCGCATTCACGGTAGCGACACTTTCATTGGTACTTAACCATTTGATATCCTGATTTGTAGCATCACTTGGCTGCACGTGCGGAATAAGAGAATATGTATCTCCTACAGGCAATTTCAATGAAGACGGTTCTATAGAGATTCCGGTCACCGGAACTTCCTTTTTCTCTACAGTGATCTCACATGACGCGCTGAACTCACCGTCTTCGGTCTTTACTGTAACCGTGGCCTTTCCTGCCTTTCTTGCCTCCACATAACCATTGCTGCCGCCCGATGTGCTGATCACGCTGACAACATCAAGATCACTGGTCCACCATTCCACATTTTTATTGGTCGCATTTGCAGGTTCTACCGTAGCTGTAAGTGTTCCTTTCTCCCCTTCACGAAGTGTCATAGACGCAGCACTCAACTTGACGCCCGTCACAGCGATGACCTTCTTGTTCACAGTCACCTCGCATGACGCACTGAATCCGCCGTCATTGGTCTTCACGGTTATCGTAGCCTTTCCTTCCCCGACAGCAGTCACGAGGCCCTCCTGACTTACGGCAGCAGCACTTTTATTACTGCTTTCCCACACGACACTCTTGTCCGTAGCATTCTCCGGCATCACGGTAGCAACCAGGGTCTCAGTCTCTCCTTCAATGAGAGTGGTCGATGTCTTGTTCAATCCGACTTCTGTCACCGATACGCTTTTAACCTTTTCCTTTTTGCAGGAATAGGTGGTAATCAATGATATGCTCAGAAGGATTGTAAATAATGCAAAAAATTTATTTTTCATGGTTATTACTTTTTAACTCCGCCAAATGTAGGATTATCAGAGCCCCAATCCAAACAAATCATCTACGTAATTTTACGTATTTTTTGCTTTTCTATGCGAAAAATCGCCATATCCGCCCCAAATCCGACAAAATGCGCCCAAGTTCAGCGTTCTTTCGGCATCGCCTTCTCCTTAAGGAAATTTTTGTCATGTAAAATCATCAGTGTCCGGTAAAAAATCATAAAAGTTCTTTGAAAATATTGGAAGTTAGGTAGTTACGAAGGTTTTTAGTGCGCGCCGATTCCCACCCGAATCAGGCATCCAGTCAGATGCCATC
>UMBZ01016740.1_pt1 | contig 46183 bp, 32 predicted proteins | sample 1964091 | NCBI WGS metagenome assembly UMBZ01 (sample SAMEA4835954, study PRJEB28245) | human gut metagenome | biome: gut microbiome; material: fecal sample | place: Denmark | collected 2008
GAATTAGTTGGCTAATTTTATAGTATTTACTGAATGTCCCTAATTAAAGAAAATTATGGATTTTAACTCCTGCAAAAAAGTTATTTCGAACTGTAACTATATCGTTAGAGTCGGTATGGTCTCGGCTTTTGCTCTTTTCTTAGGTGCAAGCACGACCCAAGCGAGTGTGAATCAGAATATGAGTCAAAAAGTATTCTTTAAGGCACGTAACTACACTATTGAATCTGTGATTCAACAGATTGAAAAGCAAACAGATTATATGTTTGTATACAATAAAAACGAAGTGAATTTAAAACGTACCGTGTATCTAGATGGTAGCAATACCGATGCAATTGAATTATTAAAAAGTATTTTCGCTAATACCGATATTGATTGCAAGGTTTTGGGTAGCAATATATCTCTCTCTAAAATATCGAATGTTACAACTACTGCTGCCCAACAAGATAAGAAAACTGTTAATGGTAACGTTATTGACTCTTCTGGTCAGCCTGTAGTTGGTGCTTCTGTTTTAGAACAGGGTACTAATAATGGTACTGTAACCGATATAAAAGGTAATTTTACTCTTAACTTGAGTAACAAAAATGCCAAAATCGTTATTTCTTTCATTGGTTTTAAAACTCAGGTATTGACAGCTCAATCGGGAAAACAAATGGTTGTGAAACTTGCAGATGACACCGAGTTGCTAGATGAAATTGTAGTGGTAGGTTATGGTTCACAAAAGAAAGTGAACATGACAGGTGCTGTTGCATCTGTTGATTCTAAATCTTTAGCATCAAGACCTATATCGAATGTTTCTCAAGGTTTGCAAGGCTTGGCTCCTGGTGTAACAGTAACTAATGCCGGAGGACAGCCGGGTAATGATACTGGTAAAATCTTAATTCGTGGTTTAGGATCATTCAATGTATCTAGTCCGATGGTTTTGATTGACGGTGTAGAAGGAGATATGAACGTTGTTGACCCGAACGATATCGAAAGTATCTCTGTCTTAAAGGATGCTTCTTCTGCTGCCATTTACGGTTCTAAAGCGGCTAATGGTGTAATTTTAATTACTACAAAACGTGGATCGAATAGTAAACCTAGATTAACTTATAATGCTTTGTTCGGATGGTCTAAGCCAGCCGAGTTGATGAAACGTACAAGTTCTGCAGAATTAGCTCAACTAACTAATGAAGCTGAATATTGGGAAGCTATTTCGCAAGGTGCTTCAGAAGAGCAAGCAGAAAAGAGAAAACCTTATACCGCTGAAGATATTCGTAAATATGCTGATGGTTCTGATCCATACGGTCATCCTAACACTGACTGGTATGATTTATTCTATGTAGGTTCAGGTTTTATGAATCGTCATAATATCGGTATGGATGGTGGTTCAGATATGGCTAAGTATAGAGCATCATTGGGTTATGTAAAGCAAGAGGGTATTGTAAAGAATATTTCAAACAGACAGTTTAATGTTCGCACTAATTTAGACCTTAAACTAACTGAGCGTTTAAAATCAAGAATCAACATTGATTTTGCCAATACATTGATGAAAGAACCTACAGATCCGATTTCTTGGTCAAATGGTGCGTCTCATCAAGTATTCAGACAAGTAAACCGTATCTCTCCGATGGTTCCTTACAAATATGAAGATGGTACTTATGGAACTATATCGGATGGTAATCCTATTGCATTCCAAGATTTAGGTTCAACAGGCGATACTGATAAAGATTACTTAAATGCTTTTGCTGAATTTTCATATGATATCTTGGATGGTTTGAAAATTACTGCCAACGGTTCTTACAATGTAGTAAATAAGAGTTATAAGCTGTACAGAAATGAATTGCAATATAATGCAAACAAATACGATGGCCCTATCCGCTTGACCAAGAGTCATACAAAGGAGATTCGTAGACAAGGTGATGTATTGTTGAATTATGATAAGACTTTTGCAAAAAAGCATACTGTAAATGCATTGGCAGGTTTCCATACAGAGTTATATTCTTATGAATACGACGATGCTTACAGACAAAACTTCCCTTCATCAGACGTTACTGATATGAATGGAGGCTCTGTTGTTGGTATGAGAAACTCCGGTTATACCCGCGAACTTGCCATGAACTCTGTATTCGGTAGATTGCAATACAACTTTATGGACAAATATTTGTTCGAAGCTAACGTAAGAGGTGACGGTTCTTCTCGTTTTGCAGAAGGTAATCGTTGGGGTTGGTTCCCGTCATTCTCTGGTGCTTGGCGCATTACTAACGAAGATTTTGTACATGGTACTGCTTTTAATGAAGTAGTAACCGACATGAAACTTAGAGGTTCTTGGGGTATGCTTGGTAATCAGCAAATAGGTAGTGATTACTATCCATATATTAACACATATTCTATTGATGCAAAATATCCGTTTGACAACAAGATTAGTAGCGGTGCAGTACAAACAGAAAACAAAATCCAGAATATTTCTTGGGAAAAAACTACAACTTGGGGCGCAGCAGTAGATATGACTTTGTTCAATGAATTACAATTAACTTTAGAATACTACAACAGAAAGACAACTGGTATTTTGATGCAAGTAAATGTGCCAAATACTTATGGCTATCCTGGTTACTGGGACAATGTGGGCGCTATGAGGAACCAAGGTTTTGAAGTTTCTTTGAATTGGCACAAGATGCTGGGTGAAGTTCAATTAAATTTTGGAGGAAACTTCTCTTATAACAAAAACGAAGTATTGTCTTTGGGTAGCGTAGATGTTCAGAAAGGTAGTCGTACTATCCGTATGGTTGGCAAGGAATACAATGCTTTCTATGGCTATAAATCAGACGGAATTTTCCAAAGCAAAGAAGAGATTGCAAAAGCTCCGAAATATACAATGATTAGTAATGACCGCCTTATTCCAGGTGATATAAAATTAGTAGACGTAAACAACGATGGTACAATAGATCCGGATGATAAGGTGATTTTGACATCAGAAAATCCAAAATATACTTTTGCGTTTAATTTAGGTGCAAAATGGAAAATGTTTGATGCAAACTTATTCTTCCAAGGAGCAGCAGGTGTTTCTCGTTACTTTACCGACGAATTCTACGGTGAATTTAATGGTGATTCAGGACATCCTTCTAATCATTGGTTAGGTCGTTGGACTCCTGAAAACCCAACAAATAAATGGCCTAGAGCTTCTAAGTTTAGAACATACAACTTGCCTGAAACAACTTGCTCTGACTTTTGGTTAGTAAATACCAACTATTTACGTCTGAAAGATATTCAAGTTGGTTTCAATGTTCCTAAAACATGGCTGCAAGCTGTACATTTGGGATCTGCTAGAATTTACTATAGTGGTGCTAACCTTCTTACATTCAGTAAGACTCCTCAAGGAATCGACCCTGAAGCTCCTGCAGGATGGGGTGCATACTATCCACACGTGAAGACTCACTCTATTGGTATTAATATTACATTATAATTTAGCAACTATGAAAAATATATATTTGTCCCTTATTTCAGGTCTATTATTCACGGCTTGTTCTCTTGATAGAACACCACATGATGCTTTATCTACTGTTACTTTCCCAAAAACAGAAGCAGATGTGGAAATGTTAGCTGTGGGTTGTTACGATGGTTATGCTAACCAAGATTATACTGTATACAATGACGTTTTCAGTGATAATGGTTACTGTGCTATCAATACTAACTGGGCTGTTTTTGCCAATGGTACAGCAACTCATGCTGTTCCTGGTATTAACTGGTATAGCTATACTCTGATTACTCGTTGCAATAACTTCTTGCATCAAGTTACCACTAAAGATATTCATTTTTCTAACCCAAAACGTTTGGAAGTTTTAAAAAATGAAGTCCGTTTTTTACGCGCTTGGCGTTACTACATGATGGTTACTGCATACGGTGATATCCCTTTGATAACAGAAGTTGTTCCTTCACTAGAGGATGCTAAGGTGCCTGCTACTCCAGAAGATAAAGTTGTGGAATTTATTCTTAATGAACTGAATGACATTACTAAAGAAGGAGCGTTAGACGTAACCCCAAAGAAGAAAGGAGAAATCACTCGCGGTGCAGCTTTAGCTTTGAAGGTAAGATTATGCCTATTCTACAAGAAATATGATGAGGTAATAGCCGCAGCTAATGAAATTCAACGTTTAGGTGTCTACGATTTGTATAAAGACGGTGAAGTACCTTACGCAGAGTTGTTTAAGGAAGCTAATGAAGACAATTGCGAAATCATTCTAGCCGTAAAGAAAGTAATGAACGATTACAAGAATCAGACAATCATTGAATTCTGTAATGTAATTGACGGTGGATGGTCGGCTTTTGTTCCCATTCAATCTTTAGTTGATGCATACGAAATGAATAATGGTTTAACTATTGAAGAAGCTAAGGCTAATGGAGAATATAACCCAGAACATCCTTATAAAAATAGAGATCCACGTTTCTATGCTACCATCCTTTATTCGGGAGCTGATTGGATGAACACCAAAGGGGAAAAGAGAATTTACAATACGCTTGACAGAAACATTAATGGTGAACCAAACAAAGATCATCGTCTTGACTCTAGAAATGCTTCTCAAACTAGTTATACTATCTGTAAATATATGAATCCTCTGACTCAATACTCGGATATAAACAATACCGGACTTGATATGATTGTATTCCGATATGCTGAAATCTTGTTGTCAAAGGCTGAAGCTATGATTGAAAAGAGTTCTCCAGACCTTTCGGGCGCAACTGATTTGATTGATGAAATTAGAGAAAGAGCAGGAATGCCTGAAGTAGACCGTGCTAAATATAATACACAGGCTAAGTTAAGAGAATTGCTCAGAAGAGAACGTAGAGTAGAATTTGCATTCGAAGGCTTAAGAAGAGACGACATTATTCGTTGGGATATTGCAAAAGATGTTTTGAATGGACCTATCTATGCTTCAAATCAAGGTACTGTAAATATGGATCCAAGCGTTCCACAAGAAGAACGTGCAACTATTTTCCAAGGCGAAAAGAATCAAGTTATACTTGAAATTCGTAGTTTCAAGAATAGATACATGCCTATTCCACAAACAGAATTGGATAAGAATCCGAAGTTGGAACAGACTAATTTTAAAATGTAATACTAATAGATAGTTTTATATTTGTTAAGTCCCTATGCTTTGATGGACGCTTGGTGTCATTATCGAGCATGGGGACTTATTTTTTAATTTAATGCCATGAGAAATATATTAATTGTTATTGCTGCTTTTATCGGTATGAACCACCAACCGCTTGCAGCTCAGGTGAAAAAAGTCTTTACTATTGATAAGAAAACTGTTTATCAAGAAATAGACAACTTTAGTGCGTCAGACGCTTGGCGTTGCGCCTTTATTGGTAAAAATTGGCCTAAAGAAAAGAAAGAAAAAATAGCCGATTTACTATTCAAACGCGAATTTGACGAAAAAGGTAACCCCATTGGCATGGCATTGACCAATTGGCGAGTTAATATCGGAGCCGGTAGTTATGAGAATCGTGAAGCTAAGGAGGTGAATAATTCTTGGAACCGTACGGAATGTTTCCTCTCACCGGATGGTGAATATAATTTTTCTAAACAGGCCGGGCAACAATGGTTTATGAAGGCTGCTCGTGAAAGAGGTATGAATAATTTTCTGTTCTTTACTAATTCCGCACCTTACTTTATGACTCGTAGTGCCTCTACACTTTCTACCGATGAGGACTATATCAATTTGCAAGATGACAAATTTGAAGACTTTGCTCTTTTTTTAGTGAAGAGTGCGGAGCATTTTTGCAAACAAGGCTTTAATGTAAATTACATAAGTCCAATTAATGAGCCAAACGGACATTGGCATACAAATGCTTTTCAGGAAGGAAGTTTTGCCACAAAGGCTGATATATACCGTATGGTAGAAGAATTGGATAAAGCAATCAGCAAAGCTCAGATTGATACTAAAATTCTGATTCCAGAAGTCGGTGATATGAAATATTTATTTGAAATAGATTCAGTAGCTAGAATTCCAGATGACATTATTCACTCTATGTTTTATAAAGATGGACAATATAGTGTCTTGAAATTTAAAAATTTATATAACTGTGTAGCAGCACACGACTACTGGTCTGCTTACCCAGATACATTGTTGGTTGATATGCGAAATAGAATTCACAAAGAGCTTTCAGCCAATGGACACAATACCAAATTTTGGGCATCAGAATATTGTATTTTGGAAAAGAACGAAGAAATCACTATGCCTGCCTCTCCTGAGCGTAGCATCAACCTGGGATTGTATGTGGCACGTATCATCCATAATGATTTGGCATTGGCTAATGCTTCTGCTTGGCAATGGTGGACTGCCGTATCATTAGGTGAGGATGTGCCTATTCAGCTATTACCACTTAGAGGTTCAAACGGATTGTCACTTCAATATGACGGTGAAATATCTACCACAAAAATGATGTGGGCTACTGCTAACTATAGTTTCTTTATCCGTCCGGGAATGAAGCGTATTTCTATAAGACCTAACCACAAGGTTACCGATTTGGAAGCTGCTACTTCATTAATGATTTCATCGTATACAGACGGACAACAAATCGTAACTGTAGCTATCAATTATTCAAAAGAGAATCACGTGATTGCTCTAAATTGCGACAAGGCACAAAAAGGAAAAGTTTACCTAACTACAATTGACAAAGATTTGCAATACATGGGTGAACAATCACTAAAAAAATTGCAATTACCAGCACGCTCAATTGCTACTATTGTAATAGAGAATAAATAATACAACAGCCAATCCTTTCAATATTTGGAATAAAAGGATTGGCTGTTTGCTTGTATATATACAATAACTTAACAACTTGTTTTAGAGGATGTAAATTAAAAACCATGCTTTGAGTTTACAAGGACATGCGAAAAGAAGACTCATGACTAAAATGCTTCACTATATCCGTCACAATCAAAGTGTGCTACCCACGCCTAAAGGCATGAGCTTCTGAGGCTGATGTCTCTTCTTTTTTCTGTTTCTTCAACCTTTTTCCTCTAATACTGCGCTATCATCACCTGCCTAAAGACGGGGAAATTCCCGCTTAAATCTTAACTGCATCACATGTTAGTCCTTTAAGCAAGCCAACGGAATGATTTTGACATCATCAGGACGAGTGTATGCCATTTCCCCTCCGGTGATAACCATCAGCAAGTCGGGTTCACGTAGTTTGATTTGCTTTTCTGTAATATTATGTTCTTGCACAAGCCTTTTGATTTCCTTCAAGTGTTCCGCTCCTTCTTCTATTTCTCGGCTACCTAATTTGAATTCAATCAGAGCGTATCGTCCATCATCAAGATGCAGAACGGCATCTGCTTCCAAATCATATCTGTCATGATAATATGAAATGGAACCGCCAAGTGATAATGAATAAGCCTTCAGGTCACGGATTGCCATACACTCGAACAAGAAACCAAATGTTTTCAAATCTGTATAAAGGGCTTCTGGTGACAAACCTAATGCTGCAACTGCAATGGATGACAAACTCACGCTTCAAACCTCGTCGTATGGCTGATGCGGAACGGATTGCAGGACTCCATGCCTCAATGTCTTGAATGACAAACAAACGCTCAAGTGCTCATCAGCTGTTCTTTTGAGATATTTCATATTGTTAGCTATATAATTATGTTGCAAAGATACAGGTTCCTTGTGGAATCAACAAGATGTTTGGTGTTTTTGCGGTGTTTTACTTAGCGTTTTTGTGGTGTTATGTTTGGTGTTTTTGCGGTACTGTATGAACTATCGCTAAACTAAAGATTTAGCGGCTTCGGAGACTGATGTCCCCTCTCTTTTCCTGTTTCTTCAACCTTTTCCCTCTAATACTGCGCTATCATCACCTGCCTAAAGACGGGGGAAAGCCCTCCTGGATAGTTAAAAAAATGGCATACGAAGATGATAGACCATAATCACTTCATATGCCATTGTATTTTCTATGGACATATTACTGAATATCTCTATTTACTGATGATATAAGATACGCCCTCACTCTATTATCAAAAAGTGGTAAGATTACCGTTTTTCGTCACTACAACGGTGCAAAAATGTCTTAGAAGCATTAGGGAGAGCTGTAGAAAGATTGATTTATGGATAACGGAAAGTTAGGATTCGCTTTGAGAGTGAGTTCGGACTTTTAGAGTGAAAACATAAGAAAATCAGGTGTTAATTTAAAACCTGCATCAAAAAGAATTATCTTTGCCTTTGAAAATCTGAAAACAACGGGAAACTCAATGACTATGAAACTTAGCGTATCGGATAGGAAAAAGGCCTTTAGGGAGCTTTTCGACAGGTATTATGCGCCATTTTGCCTGTACGCCAAAAGGTTCATAGATGATGAGGCTGAGAGGGAGGATATTGTTTCGGATGTATTCGCCCGACTGTGGGCGGATCAGGATTTGCTCGACCTTACTTCGGATACTACATTGGGGTATATCAAGATGTGCGTAAAGAATAGTTGCCTAAACTATCTGAAGCATCAGGAGTATGAGTGGAACTATGCCGAGAAGATGCAGAAATATGCTCCCATATATGATGAGAACTACGACAGTGTGTTCACGCTGGACGAATTGTATCACATGCTTTACGATACTTTAGAGAAACTGCCCGACGATTACAGAGAGGTGTTCAAGCAGAGTTTCTTTGCTGAAAAGACGCAGGCCGAAATAGCCGAAAGCATGAATCTTAGCGTAAAAACCGTGGGTAGATACAAACAGAAAGTGATGGAAGTACTGCAACAGACTTTCAAGGACTACCTTCCGGTGGTTCTCGGAGCTGCTTTACTCCACCACTAACTCACTTTTAAGACAACATTTTTAGTGATTCGTTTAGATAAGAATCTCGTTTGTAGTTTTGTATTGTAACTTGCGCGTATTATTAATTCTCTTTAACCGATAGATATGGGCTCATCACCTTTTCTGCACAGGCTAAACCTTCTTCGTATAATGCTTGTAATTTAGTGAGGTCTTTTTCGATGCGGTTTACACGTACCGGAGCTTCGGGGCGTATTACTATGATGCTGCCTTCGTCTTCCATACGTTCTACCATTTCGAGCTGTTTGTTGTACACAAGGCAACGGCGACTCAGTACCACACGTAGGCGTGGGTAACGGGTATATATGAAACGAGGAACGCGGATGTCGCTTTCTGATTTACGGTAGCCTTTGTTGCGGGTTAGTACTACCACATTGCGTTTATAGCCTTGACTGATGGCACGCAGCACGGGGATGGAGTCTACGATACCGCCATCCAGCATAGGGCGTCCGTCTACATACGCTATGGGGCATACGTACGGCAAACTGCTGGAAGCCTTTGCTATGGCAACGAGACGGTCTTTGTCGGCATGTTCTTCCAAATAACACGCATGTCCGGTTACACAGTTGGTAGTTACCATCTCGAAACGAGTGGGATTGGCGAAGCAAGCGTCATAATCGAACGGCACTAGTTCGTTGGGGAATAGATCATATAATAAATGTTGGTCTATTATGCTATGCTGATGCCAGAGATACTTCAGCCCTATATAGTGATACTCGTCCATCATGTCGATGTTGCTGTATTTGGCGCGTCCCATTTGATGCGACATGTACGACAGTCCGTTGCACGCCCCAGCCGATACGCCCACGACATAAGGAAATTCTATTCCATGCTTCATGAAATAATCTAGCACGCCACAAGTGAATACACCTCGCATGCCTCCACCTTCGAGCACTAAGCCCATTTTTGAAAAATCAGTTTCCATCTCTCTCTTATCTCCGTTATACTATAATTCCCTCACCCACAAAGTAACGAATTAAAGTGTGTAATTTTTCTTTTTTTACACATATTAATACAGAAATATCGCTATTTCTTGTTATATAGCAAGAAAATAGCGATATTATATTGCAAAAGTTAAATAGGTGCTGAGTAAAAGCGCAGTGCTTGCGTTATGTTCTTTGCTCTTAATTAAAGAAACGTTCCAGTTTCTTTATCATCATTCCTAAGCAGAATACTACCACATGGTCGTTTTCCTGAATCAGGGTGTTACCGGTTACCAATATACCTTCGCCGTTTCTTATCAATCCACCTATAGTGGCACCCTTGGGCAGTCCCATATCCTTTATTTGGGAGCGTGTGATGCGTGCGCCTTGCTTTACTGTAAACTCCGCTACATCGGCGTTGGCGAATGTAAGACATTTCACGTTCGATACGTCGGCATCAAGCATCATCTGGTAGATATGGCTCGCCGCGATGAACTTCTTGTTGATAACCGTGCCGATATCAAGACTCTCTGCCATGCTGATATAGTCGATGTTCTCTACTTCGGCCACAGTCTTGGTTACTCCCATTCGTTTGGCTGCCAAGCAAGCCAAGATGTTTGTTTCCGAACTTCCCGTCAGAGCTACAAACGCTTCGGTGTTCTTGATACCTTCTTCGGTAAGCAACTCAATGTCTCGTCCGTCGCCGTTGATAATCATTACGTCATCGTCTACCAATTCCGACAAGCGGTTGCAGCGGTTGATATCGTTTTCTATAATCTTAGTGCGCATATACTCCGGTAGAATCTGTACGGTGCGCACCGCTATGCGGCTACCTCCCATAATAATGATGTTACGGATGTCGGCATAATTCTCTTTTCCGGCTATCTTGCGGATATAAGGGATGTATTTTTTAGTTGTAGTAAAGTACACTATGTCGTGCAGGCGGATAGTATCGTCACCACGCGGAATGATGGTTTCGTTGCCTCGCTTTATGGCTACTATGTGGAAAGGAATGTTTCTGCCACCCAACTCATACAGAGGTACGTCGAGAATCTCGGCAGTCTCGCGCATCTTGGTACCAAGCAGTACCAATGCACCTCCGGCAAACTCCCACCACTGTCTAATCCAGCTCATCTTTACGGCATCTACTATATCTTTTGCCGCAAGCATCTCCGGATAAATAAGCGAGTCTACTCCCAGCTTGGCGAAGAACTCCTTATTCTTAGGTAGCAGATACTCGTAATTATCTATGCGGGCTACAGTCTTCTTGGCTCCAAGATTAGTAGCCAACATGCAGGCTGTCATATTCTGGCTTTCGTTAGGAGTTACGGCGATGAATAAATCTGCCCCTGCTACGCCAGCCTCTTTAAGGCCGGAAATAGAAGTAGGCGATACGTTGACCGTCATTAAGTCGAAGTTGTTACCCATTCGGCCCAACTTCTCCTCGTCTTCGTCCATCAAAATGATATCTTGTTTCTCTCTTGAAAGGAGCTTTGCCAGATGGGTACCTACGGCTCCGGCTCCCGCTATGATGATTTTCATGATTTTACCAACTGCATTAATGTTTGATATATTCCTTTGCAATCATATCCACAAATGGCGCGTAAGTCTTGCACCGGTCCGTGCTGTATGAAATGATCGGGTATTCCCAGTCGCTTCACGATGGGGTAGTAGTCGTTGTCCGACAAGAATTCAAGCACGGCGCTTCCCATGCCGCCTTTCAGTATGCCGTCTTCTATGGTAAGTACCTTCTTGAAGTTTCGTCCTACCTCGTGCAGCATATCTTCGTCTATGGGTTTAAGGAAACGAAGGTCGTAATGAGCCACGCTGCATCCGCATTCGTTCTCTACGTCGCGTATCGCTTTCTCCGCGTCATTGCCTATCGGACCTATGGTTATTACAGCTACGTCTTTTCCGTCTTTCATTTTCCGCCCCTTGCCTACGGTGATGGCTTCCAGTGGGCATTGCCAGTCGGTAAGCACGCCTCTTCCGCGAGGGTAGCGTATTACGAACGGTCCCATATCGGGTAGTTGAGCAGTGTACATCATCTTGCGCAACTCATGTTCGTCGTAAGGCGAAGCTATAGTAAGGTTAGGTATCGGGCGCAGGTAAGCCAAGTCGAAAGCACCGTGATGAGTAGGTCCGTCTTCGCCCACCAAACCGGCGCGGTCAAGGCAGAGCACTACGTTAAGCTTTTGTATAGCTACATCGTGTATGATATTATCGTATGCACGCTGCATGAACGACGAATAGATATTGCAGAAAGGTTGCATTCCTTCGGCAGCCATACCGCCGGAGAATGTCACCGCATGTTCTTCGGCTATACCTACGTCGAAAGCACGGTCGGGCATTGCCTTCATCAGGATATTCATGGAACAGCCGGTAGGCATGGCCGGAGTAACGCCTATGATTTTATCGTTTTGCTTAGCCAGTTCGAGCAATGTATTGCCGAATACATCCTGAAACAAAGGAGGCATACCTGTAGTGTCGGGCACAATGCGCTCGCCAGTCTCCTTGTCGAAACGTCCCGGAGCGTGCCAGATAGTGGCTGCTTTTTCGGCTGGAGCATATCCTCGGCCTTTTACTGTGTGGATGTGTAACAGTTTAGGACCTTTCATATTCTTTATTTCTTTCAGCACACGGGTCAACGCATTGATATCGTGCCCGTCTACCGGTCCGAAATAACGGATATTCATCCCCTCGAATATATTTTGCTGCTGAGCCAATACCGACTTTAGGCTATTGTTAAACCGAATCAGGCTTTTGCGTCTTTCCTCATTAAGAATGCCCCACTTGTTGAGTTGCTGCGCTATCTTGTTACGAATGCGGTTATAGCCTTCCGATGTTTGTAGATTAAGCAGGTATTGCTTCATTCCGCCTACACTTCGGTCTATAGCCATATTGTTGTCGTTCAATACAATAAGAAGATTATTTGGTGTAGATGATGCATTGTTCAGTCCTTCGAACGCCAAGCCGCCGCTCATAGAGCCATCGCCTATAACTGCTACCACGTGTCTGTCTGTTTCGCCTTTCTTCTCGGCGGCTACAGCCATACCCAGCGCTGCCGATATAGAGTTGGAAGCATGACCACAGGTAAACGTGTCGTATTCGCTTTCTGCCGGCGACGGGAAAGGACATAATCCGTTCAGCTTACGATTAGTGTAAAAGCGGTCTCTTCGTCCAGTTAATATTTTATGTCCGTAAGCTTGATGACCGACATCCCACACAATTCGGTCGTATGGAGTATTAAATGAATAGTGCAAGGCAACAGTAAGCTCCACCACTCCCAGACTCGAACCGAAATGGCCGGGATTGCGCGAAAGCTCATCTATTATCTTGTTCCTCAGTTCTTCGCACACCTCCGGTAAATCGCTCACCGGAAGTTGGCGCAAGTCCTTCGGGCTATCTATTTTATTCAGTAATTCGTAAGAAGCAGGTTGTTCCATCCTGATTTTTATAAAACATTAATTTCACAAAAATACGATAAATATATGTATTGTGTTTAAATTTGCACAAAAATTTCCTTTTCATGGAGTTTAGAACAAAAGTAGAATTGCCTATAGGAGAATGCGAAATAAGGCACGACTCTTTAATAATGTCGTGGGGGTCTTGTTTCGCCGACAATATCAGCAGGAAACTTATCGAGAATAAATTTTATTGCGATGCCAATCCTTTCGGTGTCTTATATAATCCGCTGTCGGTAGCACAGTCGCTACAAACCCTCTTGCACGAACGTTATTATACTGAAAATGATTTGCAATATGCCAACGGTCAATGGTTCAGCCTGATGCACCACGGCTCGTTCTCTTCGGCTGATAAGGATGAGTGTCTTAATGGTATTAATGAACGCATCCGTTTAGGGGCTGCCAATCTGAGAAAGGCACGCATAGCCATCATTACATGGGGTACGGCAAGAGTGTATGAGTGGAGTGCCGACGGAAGCATTGTTGGCAATTGCCATAAGTTGCCCGAAAAAATGTTCCGTCGCCGTTTACTCGATGTGGACGAGATTGTTGAGAAATATGTTTCGTTGATATCCGAAATCCTCAACTGTAATCCCGACTTACATTTCTTGTTCACCGTAAGTCCGATACGTCATGCCAAGGATGGCTTTCACGGAAACCAGCTCAACAAGGCTACGTTGCTGATAGCCTTGCATAAGATATGCGAGCAATTGCCCTGCTGTCATTATTTCCCGTCGTACGAAATAATGATGGACGAGCTGCGCGACTATCGTTTCTATGCCGACGATATGCTTCACCCGTCGCCATTAGCGGTAGAATACATATGGCAATGCTTTTGCGATACATATTTTAAACAAGACACTTTACAGATAATGCGCCAATGGGAGGATATCCGGAAGGGGATAGAACACCGCCCGTTTAATGCCGAATCGGATGCGTATCGGCGTTTTTTAAGTCAAATTCTGTTAAAGATAGAAAAACTGAAAGAAAAATTTCCGTACTTAGACCTACAAAACGAAATATCACTATGCCAAACTCGATTGAAGAAATAGCTTCTGTTATCGGAGCTAAACGTGTAGGAAACCATCCAGCCAACATCGACTGGATTCTTACTGACAGTCGCTCTCTTTGTTTCCCCGAAGAGACATTGTTTTTTGCTTTAAGAACTAAACGAAACGACGGACATAAATACATCCCTGACTTATATAGCCGTGGGGTGAGAAACTTTGTCGTAAATGATTTGCCCGAGAATGTAGTTCACTATAACAATTGTAACTTTCTGATTGTAACCAATGTACTGAAGGCTTTGCAACGCTTGGCTTCAAAGCACAGAGAACGCTATCAGGTGCCTGTGGTGGGCATTACGGGTAGTAACGGAAAGACGGTTGTAAAGGAATGGTTGTACCAACTGCTTTCACCCGAAAGAGTTATTACCCGTTCGCCGCGTAGCTACAACTCGCAGATAGGTGTTCCGTTGTCTGTATGGCTTATGAATGAGCATACCGAGCTTGGCATATTCGAGGCTGGTATCTCAGAACAGGGCGAGATGGAATCGTTGCAACCTATAATTCGTCCTACTATAGGTGTGCTTACCAACATAGGCGGAGCGCATCAGGAGAATTTCTCGTCGTTGCAGGAAAAGTGTATGGAGAAACTGCAGCTCTTTAAAGACTGCGATGTCATTATATATAATGGTGACGATGAGCTGATAAGCAGTTGCGTAATGAAGTCGCTCTTCACTTCGCGCGAAATTGCTTGGTCTAAGAAAGACAATGAGCGTCCGCTGTTTATAGAAAGCATTACCAAAGACGATACTGGCACTACAGTTAAGTATCGCTATCTTGGTCTCTTTAAGGAATATCGTATTCCGTTTATTGACGATGCTTCTATAGAGAACTCTCTGAACTGTTTGGCTGTAGCTCTTTATCTGATGGTTTCGCCCGAAAAAATAGCAGAAAGAATGGCTCGTCTGGAACCGGTGGCCATGCGTATGGAGGTGAAAGAGGGAAAGAACGGATGTGTGCTTATAAACGATAGTTATAACTCTGATTATGCTTCGCTCGATATAGCTCTAGATTTTATGGTGCGTCGTTCTGAAAACAAAGGACGTAAGCGTACATTGATTCTCTCTGATATACTTGAAAGCGGACAGCCGTCGCGCTTGCTCTACCGCCAAGTGGCGGAGTTGGTGCATAGCCGTGGCATTAACCGCATTATCGGTGTGGGAGAAGAAATCACCAAGGAGGCATCTCGTTTTGAGGTGGAAGAAAAGCAGTTCTTCACCACTACAAAAGAGTTGTTGGCATCGGATGTGCTCGAAACTATGCGTAATGAGGTGGTATTGATTAAGGGAGCGCGTGCTTTCCACTTCGATGCTATCACCGATTTGTTGGAATTGAAGGTGCACGAGACTATATTGTCTATCAACCTGAATGCGTTGGTGGATAACCTGAACCATTATCGCAATAAGTTGAAGCCTGAAACTAAGGTGGTATGTATGGTCAAGGCTTCGGGATATGGTGCGGGAGCACTGGAAATAGCAAAGACACTGCAAGATCATCAGGTGGATTATCTGGCGGTAGCCGTTGCCGACGAGGGGGCCGATTTACGAAAGGCGGGTGTTACTTGTCCTATAATTATAATGGACCCGGAAGAAACGGCTTTCCGCACTATGTTCGACTATCGTCTGGAACCTAATATCTATAGTTTCCGTATATTGGAGGAACTGATTAAGGCTGCCGAGCGAGAGGGTGTAAGTAATGTGCCTATCCATATCAAGCTCGATACAGGTATGCATCGCTTGGGCTTCGATCCGCATAAAGATATGCCGCAGCTTATAGAGCGTCTGCATCGCCAGTCGGCTGTTATCCCTCGTTCTGTATTCTCACACTTGGTGGGAAGCGATGCCGATAAGTTCGACTCGTTTACGCGCCGACAGATAGAGCTGTTCGAGAAAGCGTCAGAAGAATTGCAAAGCGGATTCAAGCATAAGATATTGCGTCACATCTGCAATACCGCTGGTATAGAACGCTACCCCGGAGCGCAGTTCGATATGGTGCGTCTGGGCATCGGACTTTATGGAATAGATCCTTACGATAATCATATTATTAATAATGTAAGTACGCTCACCAGTACCATTCTTCAGATACACGATGTGCCTGCCGACGAAACAGTGGGATACAGTAGAAAAGGAGTATTGGAACGTGACTCTCGTATAGCTGCTATTCCTATCGGTTATGCCGACGGACTGAATAGACACCTTGGCAACGGGCATGGATATTGCTTGGTAAACGGACAGAAGGCTCCGTACGTTGGTAATATCTGCATGGATGTATGCATGATAGATGTTACGGGCATCGACTGCAAAGAAGGCGATAAGGTTGAAATTTTCGGAGATCATCTGCCTGTTACGGTGCTGTCGGATTTGCTCGATACAATACCTTACGAAATACTGACCAGCGTATCAAATCGAGTGAAACGAATTTATTTCCAAGACTAAATACATTTAGATCTAACACTAAACGAGCATGAATTTGAAAAAACTGTTTGTGTCATTTATGTTTGTGCTGATAGCTTTTCTTTCAGCACAGGCCGAGAATTACCCTTACCGTAGCGACATCTTGTGGGTAACTGTGCCCGATCATGCCGACTGGCTATACCGTACGGGCGAACAAGCTAAGATAGAAATCCAGCTGTATCGTTACGGCATTCCGCAAGATGGGGTGGAGGTAAGTTATGCGTTAGGACAAGAGTTGCTTCCTTCTGAGCGACAGGGTAGCGTGAAGCTGAAGAACGGACGCGCCGTGATATCTGTAGGAACTATGCGTAATCCGGGCTTCCTCGACTGCGTGCTTAAGGCTGATATCGCCGGAAAGAGTTGCACTCATCACGTAAAGATAGGTTTCTCGCCCGAGAAGCTTCGCCCATACACACAGCAACCAGACGATTTCGTTGAGTTCTGGAACAAGGCGAAAAGTGAAGCACAGCAGTGTCCCATGACGTTTACCACTAAGTACGTGCCCGAATATTCGAACGAAAAGGTAGACTGCTATCTCGTTAAGTTGCAATGCTATAAGAAGGGTCAGCACGTGTATGGATACCTTACCCGCCCTAAGGCAAAAGGAAAATATCCGGTAGTTCTTTGTCCTCCGGGAGCTGGAGTGAAGACTCTTAAGGAGCCTATGCGACATCGCTTTTATGCCGAGCAAGGTTTCATTCGTCTGGAGATGGAGATACACGGATTGAATCCGGAATTGTCGCCCGAGACTTTCAAAGACTTATCGGCTTCTTTCGGCGATTATCTGCTGAAGGGACTGGACGACCGCGACAATTACTATATGAAAAAGGTGTATCTGGCTTGCGTTCGTGCTATCGACTATCTGACTTCGCTTGATGAGTGGGATGGAAAGAACGTCATTGTGCAAGGAGGCAGTCAGGGGGGAGCCTTGGCTTTGATTACTGCCGGACTCGATTCGCGCGTAACACTCTGTGTTGCCAATCATCCGGCGCTGAGCGATATGGCGGGATATAAGGCAGGACGTGCCGATGGTTATCCGCATTTCTTCACTAAGCTTAATGAATATCGTACCGATACTCCGGAGAAGTTGCAGACTATGGCGTATTATGATGTGGTGAACTTCGCCCGTCAAATCAATATCCCGGTTTATTTAACCTGGGGATATAATGATAATACATGTCCGCCTACTACAAGTTATATCGTATATAATACATTGGCTTGTCCCAAAGAAGCTCTTATCACCCCGATAAACGAGCATTGGGTTTCAGAAACTACAGAACATACCCAGTTAGATTGGATTAAGAGCAAACTGAAATAACTGAGTTATATACGCAGAAAAAAATAGCTCTGAAGGCAAAACTTCAGAGCTATTTTTTTTCTATGGAATTATAAACGTGTTATAGATTTTGTGTTCTTACTTTATGAAATCGTTGGGATTTAAATTCTTTATAAACTCTACCATTTCATCTTTTTTGTCTTCTACGTAGATAGAATATAATCCATTAACGTTTTCTATTATTTCAATATCCCATTCTTCCGGGTCGTCTTTACCGGTTATCTCCTTTAATTGAGCTATTAATTCAGGGGTATAAAATTTCTTGATTAGTTTTGCCAAGATCTCGTCTTCAATTTCTATTTTGGCATAGAGGAAAGTATAGTCTGCATCGAATACCAATTCCTTTTCTACCTTCAATGATCCAATCTTAGTAACTATGCTTAGTTCATAAAGCATGGTGTTGTCATCGTATTCTGCTTCAAATTCTACTACAATTGCTTGCGGATACTTTTCTTGCAGATACTTGAGCAACTGTAACGGACAAGGCATGAATTCTTCGTCAATGTCATCGTCGGTGTCGGGAACTGCCTTGATAAGCTTTCCGTCAAGAGTGAAGTATAAATCGAACTCTTCTTTGCCTTTTTCTACTTCAATCTTTATAACTGCTTCTAACGATCCGGCACGCTGCAGTAAGTCAATATCGTCAATTTTGAAGCCGGCCTTGAAGTAAGCCGATGCTTTCCAACCGTCGTTAACTTTGCTATACTTCATTTCCAGTTCGTAAACAGATAGTTCCAGCTTGCTCATGTTGAACTTACCGTCGTTTTGATACCACGCTTTATTCTGCTGTGTAGTAGCCTCTGCACGACTGTTGCCCAAATTGAAAGATGCTACCCAGAAACCGTTGCTTTCTTTCCATGATACATCGGTAGCTTCGGGGAAGCCCTGATCAAATGCTTCTTTTACAGAAGTAGGTACGTTCGTATTATCCTGATCATTATTGATATTGTCATCACTACAAGCGGTAAATACAAATACCAAAACTAACATGCTCAGGAATACACTCCAAATCTTTAGACTCTTTTTCATAACTTCTTAGTTTTTGTGGTTAATAATCTTCAACGCTCTAAAATCTTATTAGCGCTGTTATTGTACAAAAGCAAAAGTAAGAAACAAATCTAAATACCGTATAAAAAGGGTCATAAGAAAATATAAAGAAGTATATTTTCTTGTGAATTATTGTTTAATTTAACATTTGAGTATGCTGTTTACTTCGTTTCTGCCCAATATACTCCTGCCATGATGAGAGCGGCTCCCACCAACGCCATAATCGTCATTCGCTCATCTAATATAATAAGAGAGCCGGTGAGCGATACGATAGGGGTGAGGTATAGATAGTTTGATGCTCGCATGGTGCCTAACTTCTTGAGCGTTACATTCCACAGTACAAAGCATCCCAATGAAGCTACTACTGCCAGAAACAGCAAGTTGGTAAACACCGCCGGTTGCGAAAGAATTTCGAAATCTGGACTGAACGGATGGAAGATGAATACCGGCAATATGGTTAACACACCGTAGAAGAACACTTTTCGGGTGATGAATACCGTAGAGTATCGTCTTGAAAGGCGGCGGATGATGAGGCTATAACAAGCCCATAGCAAAGTGGCAGCCAGAGTAAGGAAGTCGCCCACCGGAGAAACCTTCAGTGTGGTAGAACCATCGAATACAATCATGGCTACTCCAACCAAAGCAAGCAGTGAGCCGCAGATAATGCCAAGGGTAGCTTTCTCTTCTTTATGAAATATGATAGACAAAAGCGTAGTGAACAGCGGAGCCATACACAGCAAGAAGGCTACATTAGATACCTGAGTCATGCCTATAGCTGTATTCTCGGTGTAGAAATACATGGAACCACCCGACAAACCAGCCAAGAGCATAAACGCCTCGTCTTTCCAGCTCTTAGAAAAGAATTTGCGCGGCGCAATGAACCAACTGCCGATAAAGGCGATAAGAAAACGGTAGAAAAATATCTCTTGTGGCTGAAGTCCGTTCTGCATTAAAACCTTTGTAGATATATATGTAAGTCCCCAAACAGCCACAATAGCGATGGCTGTAAAATGATAAAGTCCGAGTCTTTCTTTCATAGTCCGATTAAATTTGCGGCGAATGTACCTCATTCTTTCAAAATAGCCAAATTAAATAAGATATAGGTAGATTATTTTCTCTATAACATACTCATTTGATAAGTCCCGATAGCAAAACGGATATGCCATATTTAAAAATAGTGAAATATTTCCGTAATTCAACTAAATCTTTGGGCAAGCCTTCATTTTTCCGTTTGTTGATTTTAGCTATTGCCAAAGAACTTTTCTATATTTGCAGTGTGAAAAAAGAATTAAATATACATATTTATATAAATAACTTAAAAGAACAAGAATTATGGAATTTGTAACAAACGAAAAACTCGTCATTGTAGGTGCTGCTGGTATGATTGGTTCTAACATGGCTCAAACTGCAGCAATGCTTCGTCTTACACCGAACATCTGTCTTTACGATGTATACGAACCGGGTCTTGAAGGCGTGTGCGAAGAAATGCGTCACTGCGGTTTCGAAGGTGTTAACTTTACATACACTACTGATGTGAAAGTAGCTTTTACAGATGCTAAATATATTATCTCTTCAGGTGGTGCACCTCGTAAACAAGGTATGACTCGTGAAGACTTGTTGAAAGGTAACGCTGGTGTAGCAGAACAGTTGGGTAAGGACATCAAAGCATACTGCCCTGATGTTAAGCACGTAGTTATTATCTTCAACCCTGCCGATGTAACAGGTTTGGTTACTTTGATCTGGTCTGGTTTGAAACCTTCTCAGGTATCTACTTTGGCTGCTCTTGACTCTATCCGTTTGCAGAGCGAATTGGCTAAGCACTTCGGCGTAGCTCAGAGCGAAGTAACTGGTTGCCGCACTTACGGTGGTCACGGTGAATCTATGGCTCCGTTCGCATCAAGCGTAATGATTCAGGGTACTCCTCTTACTAGCTTGATCGGTACTGATAAGCTTACTGCTGAACAGTGGGAAGAAATCAAACAGAAAACTATCCAGGGTGGTTCTAACATCATCAAGTTGCGTGGACGTTCTTCATTCCAGAGCCCGGCTTACGTATCTGTACGTATGATTGAAGCTGCTATGGGTGGTGCAGAATTCCAGTGGCCTGCTGGTCGTTACGTATCATTCGTTGGCATCGACCACATCATGATGGCTATGGAAGTAACTATCACTGAAAAGGGTTCTGCTTACGAAGAAGTAGTAGGTAACGAAGAAGAAATGGCTGCTTTGCAGAAGAGCTACGAACATGTTGCTGCTATGCGCGACGAGTGCATCAGCCTTGGTATCATCCCGGCTATCTCTGAATGGAGCACTTTGAATCCGAACTTGAAGTAATTAAGTTTAGAGTATAAAGATAATAGAGGGGTTCTGTCCTGCGTGGATGGAATCCCTCTATTTGTTTTTTATAATTATGTTCTTGTGTTATTTGCACCGTATAACGGTTGAGCGTGTTTCTCCTGTGTTGGGGTCGATGTATTTGATGGAAAGTTTATTTGTCGATGCCGGTATTACACCTTTTGTTATAGCCTTATACATATCCACATCTCCGGCATACGATACTCCGTTTATTTCTACTATCTGTTCTCCACCTCGTAGCGGAGAGTGTTTTGTATCCCACACCATGCCAGCTACAAGCTTGTTTTGAGATACTACTATTACTACATCCCATTCTGGTTGGTATAGGTTGGGTACTTTATTTGCTTCGTATGGTATGAAGTAAAACAATCCTTTTTTATAGTCTATCGCTATGTCGCCAAATGTTAGGAATCCTGTGCCTATGCGCGAAGAAGGTGCTGATGTGGTTATGGTTGTAACATCCTTAAAACTGTTTTGGCATAAGCTGAATTGCGGTACGCACAGGCGATATTTCTTTGTACTTTGCTCTACTCCTGCAGCTCCTGCCGATAATGTTCCGCTTCCGCTACCTAATACTTTCAGTCGGGCTTTGGCGTGTTTTATACGAGGATATTGGTGGACCGACATGGTGTAATAATCAGAAGCTCCACTATCGAACATCACCGTGTCTTTAACGTTCTTCCCTAAGGTTACTGGCAGTAGCGTAAGATAGCGGTCTTTAACCAAAGGAGTTGAATAAACAGAATCCGCAGCTTCTACCATAGGCTTACTGCTGAAGGTAAGTGTATGTTTCTTTCCATTCAGTCGGATACAGCCCATTCTGAATAAGTTATATCCTATAACACCGTCTATGTGGAATGTTTCGATAATGTTGTTGGCTGGTAAAACCACCGCTTGCAGTCCTGTAAACTCTATAGCTCCCAGTTTCAGATAATCGAGTGTTATGACTTGGCTATTCATAATGTTTCCGTTGGCATCTTGAAAAGTAGCTTCTTGTCCTTTAGCTTTTCCTGTCCGTTTTATAAAAGAGTGAGAAAGTGCGCAAGGTGCACCCGTGTCTACTATGAAATGTCCGGTACATCCGTTTATCTTAGCTTCTACTATAAGTTTCCCGTTTTCTTCGGTATAAGGCACTTCAACCTTAAACTGCGAGAATAAAGAAACAGGGCATCCTATAGAGAAGATGAGAAATATGATAAATAATTTAGTGCGTTGCATAAGTTGATTTTAGTTTTGCCGATATAGTAAAAAACCACCATCGCTGCATGTAATATCCGATACAGGATGGTGGCAAAACACTCTTTTTACTTGGCTTTAATATCAGAAACAGCTTTTAATAAAGCTTCGGGACTTTTATAACCGATGAGGCGCTCTATTAAGTTACCGTCAGAATCAAGAAACAGTAAAGTAGGGAAAGCGTTAATCTTATATTTCTTTGCCACTTCTTTTCCTTCTCCTTTCTCCATATCCATTTTCGCATTGATGAAACGCGTGTTGAAATAGTTACCTACTTCTTCCTTTGGAAATACAGAGTTGGCCATCGCTCTACACGGTCCGCACCATGATGTGTAGCAATCTATGAATACCAGTTTGCCTTCATCTTTAGCTTTCTTCAATAGTTCCGCAAAGGTGAGTTGGTCGAATTCTATACCTTTATATCCTTCTTCCATTAAGGCAATCAACTTGTTCAGACGGTTGGCGTCGGCTCCTGTTTCGCGGCTAACCGCCTTTCTTAAATAAGTAAGAAGTTCGGTCTTTTCGTTTCCTTTCAACTGAGGGAAATAGAAGCTGGCCTCAATGAGCGGACGTACACCCAGCTGTTGAGCGAAGTAACGTTCGTTCTTCTCAATGTATTGAAGCATTTCATGATACTTTTTTTGTCCTCTTAGCTTTCCTATTCCATATACTATAGAAACCAAGCATGTATCGGGCAAACCTGCCTCTTTCATTTCTTGTTCCAGCTTATCCATTCGTGCGGCATCGTAATCAGTATCTTCTGTAGCCAAGCTCAATACTTCCGACGAGAATAATGAGCTGAGATAATTATCTATAGCCTTTTCGCCATTCTCTTTCACGAACAAATCCTTGTGCGATACAAGATACTTGTAGTACAAACTCTTTCTGTCGCGGTGTATACGAGCGAAAATCCAGTTTTTCTTTTCACTATACTCTTTGTCTGAAAGCATGGCCATGTATTCTTTTCCAAGTTTTTGGAATAAAGAATCTTCTCCTGCCACATTAAGAGCGTACAAGTAATTATAAAGATCTTTTTTAGAGTACTTGTCGCTTTCATACTTCTCTCTGGTACCTTTAAGAGAAGTCTTAGGGCTGAGAGCGATACGCACTTTATCTTTAAACTCGGGCAACTTACTACCTCCGCTGATGCGTTGTATTATTTCGCCTTTATAATTTAGAATCAGATAATGCGCATAGCTGTGTACATTATACTCTTTGGCAAGTTTTTTGCCGTCTGCCGATTTCATGTCGACAAACAAATTGATGAATGTCTTGTTCATATAGTCGGCAAACTCCTGATTGCCGAATACATACTGATTCATGCCTACGCAAGGCAAAGCCCATTTGGCATAGCAATTCACGAAAATCAGTTTCTTCTTCTGATAAGCCAATTTCTGTGCCTCCTCCATAGAGTACACATAATTAACTTTCGATGTTTCGGTTGTTACTTCTGTGGCATTTTCTTGTGCATGCAAGGTATAACCGCATCCCATAGAACCCAGAAGTAACAAGGTGATAATTGTTAGAATTTTATTCATTGTCTTTTTCATATTTTAGTTTGCATCTTTTACGCAGCGTACGCTGTAAGCTACATCTCTGTCCTTATTGCCTAGTAATGTAGTTCCTCTCCATATCTTTGATGAGAAAATGGCTATTTGTCGTACTATACCTTCTTTTACTATAGATTGCGCAGTCTCTTTATCGCTACCGCTTTCGCTTGAACTTCCGTTTGAACTTGAACTAGAATCAGAGCTTGAGCTAGAGCTTGATCCGGCAACTTCGGTTTCCCATTCCTCGTTAGTCCAGTAATAACCGCATTCGCCCTGACGAATCCATTCGTAACTAACGGCAGAATACGCATCGCAACCACCCATCTGTGCGTTAAAGAGTGCCGCTCCGCCTTCTTTCAGATATGTTCCGCAACCTTCCCCACGCCAAGCGTTAGTTTCGTTGATTTCAGAATCCGACATGCCTAATACAGACTCCAGTTTCTTCCAGTCATTATCCGACGGAATTCGCCAACCTTCGGGTGCTGCTTTCCGGGCACCTTCTAAAGAATACAGATAACCGTATTTCTTGGAATACTGTCCGTTAGATGCCTCATACTTCTCAAAGTTGGTTACTGGCAGGTTAGCCTTGTATGCCTCCATTTCGTCCTTCAGAGCTTTTTGGAAATCGGGCCAATAAGCCAACATATCGACGAACTGCTGCTGTGTATATCTGCCCGAAGTGTAGAAAGACAGATAACCCTTGTAGCCGGCATAATCGGGATTATCGGTTACCTTATTATATACTTCGCTGAAAGCAGCTTTAGAGAACTCAAAGTCTGTAAGGTCAAAGTATTCTTGTTCCCAAGTATAACATCCTTCTGTTACGCCACCCGGAAGGAAATAAGCCAAGTTATCCACCATCCATATTTGGTCGCCAATCTGTACGCAGCGATATGTCTTACCGTCGCGCGAGTCGGTAAAATCGCTCACGCTCTTTATTCTAGACTCATCTATTGAGGCAACATCTTCTTTGTTGCAACTTGTAGCCGTGAAGGCCCCCAATAGGGTTACTATAATTAAATTATGTAGTTTCATAAATCTTCTTGTCTAATTAAAATTCAACACCCAATTCTCCTTTAATATAGTCTGCCAAGATATTGTATTTCTTCAATACCAGCGGACTCGCTCCATATCGTTCCAAGAAAGTAGCGCTACCTATTTCTAGCATAGTATCAAGATAATATTCCAAATCCTCGCTGGCATTGCTTGGGCTGGTAGTCTGGCTGATTTTATCTTTCGTGTTGCCGCTGATAAAGCCATACTGACCAATTTGCTGGAATATAATAGTACGTTCTGCTATAAATTCTTCTTCGTTATTTACGTTGGTAGACCAATATGTAGCGATGTATTTTTTCATTGTATCTTCGTCGAACAATATTTCCGGTTTCCAGTAACTACCTTTGTGTGCTACGCCCCATTGGCAACCCAATCCGCCATTGTTTCCGCTAATAACCCAAGGCTTGTTATAATACTTGTTAGTACTAGAAACCTCAGAGAAGCTGTTCACTACAGCTTCGGCCTGTAATACCTTAGCGCGTACCATAGAGCGGAGAATGTTATCAGAGAATTCAGGAATCTCTTCTTCCGTTAGGTCTTGCACATTAGGAACAATAAGAGTGCGGAAGCCAGAATAGTATTCGGGCGTCTCTGTACCTTTATCCGACTTGATTACCAAGGTTTCTGGTAAGAAGATAGAAAACGGTCGCATAGGTTTAGAAGCTCTCTGTAAGAACGCTTCTACAAACTCCAATGCTTTTTCTTGCTTATCAGTATCTTTTATGTACTCATACTCATAGCTCACCTTATTCTTATTGTGCGATGAGAAACTCCAGTTCAAGTCGAGTGTTTCATATCTGTATATAGGTTTTCCGTCGTAGTTGGTTCCGGTAACAGTAGCCGATACTGTATCATTAAAGAATACAGGAATTCCATATTTTTGGTAAATCAGATATTTGTGATGCTGAATCGGATCGTTGGGATCGTCTTTAATCTCGTAATCCGATGAAAAGTCTATCTTATTTTCCAACACGTCTTCCTTTCCGCAAGAAGATACGCATAGGGCACACAGACAAAGTATGATATAATATATATTGGTTCTCATAATCTTATCTTTTTATAGTTGATATCCATTGTTTTCGGTTATTCGCCTTCTTCGCCAGGTTTCTTTTTGCTGAGAGCTTTTCTGGCTTCGCGTGGATTATCCTCCATAGGCACTACATCAAACTTGATGACCGATTCGGGCAATGCAAATGTATATGCTTTATCGTGCTCTTCCAGTTTATACTCTTCTGTATAAGATACTCCGTTGTTTCCGCATGCGCTGTATACATGAATGATGCTCTTAGAATACGGATAAGCTTCGCACACGGCATATCGGCGAAGGTCGAACCAGCGGTGAGCTTCGAAGCAGAATTCACGGCGGCGTTCATCGCGTATTTGCTGAACCAATTCTTCGCCGCTATAAATATTATCATTGTATCCTATGATACGTTTCTTACGCAAAGCGTTCAGAAGTTTGCACGCTTCGGTTTCTTTGTCCTGACTCTTCTGCATGGCACAAGCTTCCGCTTTATTCAGATAAGCTTCCGATGCTCTCAGTGTGAATACGTCCGAGATATGCGAAACGATACTTCCGCGTTCAAACTTGTTTTGCAGAGTGATGCTGTCGCTAAGGGCATGTGTTCCGAAGAAGCAGCTTTTACGGCGGTCGTTTTCATCGTACAAATCGTATAGTTCTCTTGATACACAGAAGTCGCCTGGACGCGCAGTGAACAGATTTTCGCTCGATAAGTTGTTGGGACCTTGTGAGAACAATACCTCCGCATTTTCGCGAGTAAGGAATATCTTACCGTCTTCAAACGCGTTCAGCTCTGCCAATTGGAAATACGAGCTATTGATAACGGCATCAGCTTTCTGTTCTGCCATCTCCCAATTCTGCATAAATAGATATACGCGGCTAAACAATAAATCTACAGCTTCTACCGATGCACGGTGTAGACGATGGGCTGTGTTTTGCGGACTCTTAGTCAGGTAGTCTTCTGCCAATGTCAAATCGCTGATTATTTGATCGTACACTTCTTTTACGGTAGCTCTTTTAAACTGAGTATCCTTGTCTTTATCGTGTTCTACATACGGAGTAAGTTTCAGAGGCACACATAGTTTCTGGCTACATGTGGTGGGCTCGTATGCATCGCCATAAAGGTTTGCCAGGGTAAAGTAGAAATAAGCACGTAGAAAACAAGCTTCGCCCTGTACTCTTAAATAAGTGGCATAATCTTTTTCAGATTCGTGTGGCAGGTCTACTATTTCATCCAGAATAACATTGATGGTATTGATACGCGCATATAAATCATCGTATGTTACGTTATCATTCTGAAAGTACGATGCGTTATAGTTACTGCCCACGCGCAACTGCCAAGCGTAGTAACCAAAGATGCTTGCCAAGCAGTCGCCCCAAGTCTTACTTGTTTCGCTACCTACGCTACCTGTGCTTAAGTCATCGTCTAACACATTGAAAAAGCCTGCGCATCTACCTCCCGAAGGACCTGTAGATACTTGGTAACTCTTAATATACACATCGCCCAATAGCACCTCGTCAAGGTCGCTGCACGATTTGGCTACAATCATATCTTGCGAGTATGCGCTTAAGAAGTCGCTGCAAGATGTGCTGGCAAACAGTACTGCCGATAAAAATAAGTATATATATTTCTTCATGATATAACTGCTTTATTAAAATGAAACATTCAATGCAAACGTATAAGCCGGACGGAGCGACATGTTGATTGTGGTAGAGTTAGCCTGTGTAGGGTCTTGTCCTTTCAGCTTTCCAGATGCTATGGTAAACACATTCGTCATCGCCAAACTTAAATCCAACGATTTCAGCGGAGTATTCTTAAGCTGTCTGTGCTTAAATCTGTATGTCAATCGTAAGTTGCTCATGCGCAGATAATCGCCCGATACAACACGCAGGTCAGAGCGGTCGTACATTTTCCATACGTTTTCGGCGAAGGTAGGAACCTTTTCAACAACTTTAGCCGATTCTCCGTTTGACCAGTGGCTCATTGTAGAGCTGTAGTTATCGTCGCTCGGACTGATAAGTGCAGGTATGTCGGTGTATCTTTCGTCACCCGGCTTCATCCAGCGGTCAACAAATTCTTTACGTACGTTTTTGTCCGATGAAATACCCGATACGATAGGGGTATAGAGGTCGAACAAACGCACTTTACAGCCAATTCTGTAGTTGAAGTTCATGTTCAGCGAGAGCTGTTTCCATTTCAGCGTAGCATAAAATGAACCCGTAAGTTTAGGGTCACGGTTTCCGCTTGCTGTCATAACCAGCGGAATTATGTCTGCCAACTTTTGGTTCATCAGCAAATGACGGCGGTCTTGATAATCATCGAACATCGGAATACCGGTGTTAGGATTCAATCCAAGATACTTATAAGAATAGAAAGTACCTATGGCCTCGCCATCTACTATGGCTGTACCGTTCAGGTAGTCGTTCAAGCTATAATTCTCGTTGGTACCCGATTTTACGGTGTTGCTTGCCCATGAATAAGTGGTAGATAAGTACAACTCCCAGTCTTGAGTACGAATAGGATAACCCGAAATCCATAGAGAATAACCGTAGTTATTGATAGTACCATTATTCATTTTATAAGAAGTACGTCCGTTGGTAGAAGCGATATTGATGGTAGAGAAAGCATCGGTAGTATGCTTAAACCACAGCTCGCCGGTAAATTGCAGACGGTCATCAAACATGCTCAGTTCGGTACCGAAGTTAGTGGTCGAAGTCTGTTCCCAACGCAGATTAGGGTTAGGGAATGCCGATACAGTCGATACGTTTTCACCGTAGTAAGCATCCATGGTACCTTGGCGAATCAACATGTTAGGAGTTTCATTGTCAAGCATATTACCAGTTTTACCATACGACATACGTATAATCCAGTTATTCATCGCTCTAGACTCATTGAAGAAAGTATCTTTTATACTCCATCTTCCAGAGATAGACCATACGGGCAAGAACTTCTCGTTGCTTCGGCTACCGAATTTGTTTGAAGCGTCGAAACGTCCGTTAAGGCTGACTGTGAAATATCTTTTGTAATCGTAAGCTAAAGTAAGGTAGCCCGAAAGGGTATTGGTCTTAGCTGCCGATAGAGAGCGATGTCCCTCTGCCAACCAGTTCTTATACAGCGGATAGTTGTCAAGGTCGGCACCTTCCATTGTAGAATACTGCATACCTCTTTCTTTATAGTAACCTCTTGTTTGGTCGGTAATGCCGTTGGAGCGATAAGTACTTACTTCGTAACCCACAGTAGATGAAATCAAGTGTTTTCTATCCTCGCCAAATGCATAGTGAGCGTTAGCCTGTAAACGTCCCGTAAAACTTTCGGTAGTGGTGTTTGTTGTGTTATATACACCGCCGTAAGGCAATTCGCAATATCCGCTTGTTCCTGTTTGCGGAATATCTGTTGCTTCGCCATTCTTTAAGATAGCCACGTAGTTAGAGTTCTCGCCATACCATGTGCTTTGGTTGGTTGCACTGCGGCTATACGATGCTCCTAACGTAAAGTTTACTATATTCTTCAGGTTATATACCAATTCACCGTTGGTAGAGAAAGTATTACCCGAATAATCGTCGGATGTATTATTGACCTCGTTCAGTATGTTATAGTCGTACAGATTGTTGGTCTTTCGTCCGTTTCCTACGCTGTAGCCATGTTTCTTGTAATAATAAAGAGAACCGTCGGCGTTATATGCCGGCAGTGCACGTGTTGTTTCGTATGCGTAGTTCAGTACCTTTACATCGCTTGGCAAGTGGTTCTTCTTCTGAATGTTAGCGTTGACACGGATGTTGGCTTTCAGATTCTTGTTAATCTCTGTGTTTAGGTTCATTGAGGCAGTGTATCTGTCTACAAATTCAGTTTTCACTGTACCACCTTCACGTGTGTAACCTACAGAAGTATAGTATCGTGTACTTTTAGATCCTCCAGAGATACTCAGTGTGTGAGAATGTGTTATGGCATCTTCGCACAGCAAGTCGAACCAGTCGGTATTTACGGTTTCGTAGTTTCTAACTTCGTTGAGGAATTCGTTATATCCGGTCTGTCCTGTTTGATAGCGATACAGTGCACCTTCATATCCCACCATAGGCATATATTGCGGAAATACATAGTGTAGGTCGCACAAGTCTTTACCAAACTGAACACGTTCTTGCGAGTTCATCAGGTTGATGGCGTGGTCGGTATATCGCGGACGGCGCGTATATTTTACGTTAGTATTATAGCGGATGGTAGGTTTACCCTCATGGCCTTTCTTTGTAGTTACCACGATTACACCGTTAGATGCGCGTGTGCCATACAATGCTGTAGCGGCAGCGTCTTTCAGTACGTCTATACGTTCAATATCCTGTGGGTTGATACCCGAAATAGCGTTACCTACGTAGTTGATATAGTCGGGGTCGTTCAATTGTTCCGGAGTAACGTTTACCGGGTCCGACAAAGGAAAACCATCAAGTACCCACAGCGGCTCACGGTTACCTACGATGGTAGAAGTACCACGAACACGCAGACGTGCGGTAGAACCAGCTTCGCCAGAGTTCTGAATGAAAAGCAAGTCGGGGATGTGGCCTTCAAGTGCCTGGTCAACAGTGGTCATGTTAGGCATCAGCACATCATCCATTTTTACTGAAGTGATAGAAGCGGTAACCTTTCTACGGTCTATGGTTTGATAACCTGTTACCACAACCTCATCAATGGCGCGTACATCGTCGTCGAGTACAATTTTTAAAGCTTTTCCATTCCATGTGGCGTCTTGCGACTTAGCTCCGATGAATGAAAAACGCAGCTTTACCGATTTCAGTCCGTTGGCTGGAAACGAGAATTTTCCTTCCAAGTCGGTTGCGGCGCCCTGAACTTTAGTAGTACCTATAGGTAATACAGATACCCCCACCATAGGTTCACCGTTGCCGTCTATAACCTTTCCGGTAATATTATCAGTGCTTTTCTTATAAATAATTATGTTTCGGTTATTTTCCATCTCGAAAGTATAGTCACTTCCTGCCAGCGCATAATTAAGTATTTTAGAAATGCTTTCCTGTTTAAAATGATAGTCCTTGCGTGGCAAGTTTGCCATAGCTTTTTCGCTATACATAAATCCTACATTCGCTTGACTCTTAATTTCTAAGAACACCTCTTTAAGTGAAGCGTTGGTAAGTTGCAGCGTGACCTTCTTACTAGTCTGTGCTCCAGCTGTTAGGCCGAGGCATAAGAGCACCAGTAGGAATACCCACTTTGCTCCTTGGCATGTGTTTTTTCTATACATAATATTGCTTACTCTAAATTCCTTTCAGATATTAATACTCTGTTTCCTCTCTTAATTTTAATTTGTAGCTCATTCATCCTTTCTAGATCTTCTTTTAGTTGATTAAATGTATCGTATTTGTTCACGTCCATAGTAATTCGCGATTGTCGAGCTTCTTTATTCTTGAAGCCGATGTCTATGTTATACCATCTGGAAAAATGCTTCATAATCTCTTCTATGCTACGGTTATAGAATACCATTCGGTCGTTATGCCATGCCGTGTGTTCTATCAAACTGTCGGGGGTAAGAATGATGCGGCTGTCGCTGTCAATAGCCGCTGTTCTGCCTACGGGTAGCTTCATTGAGTTATTGCCTGACAGCAGTTCCACTTTTCCTTCTTCCAGAGCTACCCATGCTTGCGGTTCATCCGGATAAGCTTCTACGTTCAGTCGGGTACCGGTAACACGTATGTGTGTATGTGGGGTTTCTATAATAAATGGGTGAGAGGCATCTTTGTGCACAGCCAGATAAGCTTGACCGCTTATTCTGATGTTTCGGTTCTGTGGAGAGTAGCATATCGGAATATCGAGCGTAGACTCCGGACCTAAGTGTATAAAGGTGCTGTCGGTAAGACGTATTTTATATTCTCCGCCACGAGGCACCACGATGCTGCGATGAGTGGCGGCATTCATTTTGTCTTTGGGGATAGATGCCAGGCGGTTATACGAATCAAGTTCGAACACATAGCCGGCAGTTTCGGGCAGGTTACATACCGAGTCGTTGGCATAGTCATAGAGTATGGCTTTGGTAGAGCCTGCCGGAATGGTGATGTTGGCCAACCGGTCTTCTTCGCGTAGCTGCAAATAGTATACAAACATCCATCCGCACGCTATAAGCAAAGCTATGACAGCGGCTATTCTTGTAGTCTTGTGCCATTCTATGCGTTGAAAACGTGTATATCCTATCTCTTTCCATAACGCGTTCCATTGCTTTTGGCGTATCTGCTTGTTAGAGTCAAGGATAGCTTTCCGCAGAAATTGTGCGGAGTGAATGCGCTGAGCCAACTCTTCGTTGGCGGTCGATTCTTTCTTCCATGCCTCCAATTGAGCTTTCTCCTCTTGGCTGATAGTGCCGTCTAGCTCTTTCAGCAACCAAATTTTCACTTCGTTTATGTTTTGTCCTGTTGGCATATATTAACCTTTTTTCATACAAGACAACCGAGCTACTGTTTGGTGTAATACGAAAATGGAACTTTTTTAAATTTTATCGAAAAATATTAGATTTTATTGGTTTTGGCGATAAGTTGAAAGGGGATGAGTGGGGTTTTGAAGCAAAAAAACAATGATATGCATGTAATGCAGACAAATGTTCGTTTTGTTCTTGGCGTATCAGGCGTAATTATGTTAAAAACGGAATGCTAAAATTTTACGGATGAGCCTGAAGCATAACAATGAAGTTCCAGAAGTTCTTCAGTCGTTTTTTCATGTAATGATTGGCATTGTTAATATGTTTCTTCACTGTATTGACAGATATAGAGAACTCTTCGGCAATTTCTTTTTGCGACTTACCTTCCAGGCTGGCGGCATAAACCCGTCGGCATGCGTCGGGCAATTCTTCGAATACCCTGTTCAACGCCTGATATATTTCGGCTTCTATGATTTTATGTGTAGCCTCTTGTTCCTTCTCCTGTTCTTCCAGGTCGTACGGGTCTTTACCCGCATATTCTTTAACTACGGCATCGTGCTTTAGGTAGTTTAAGATGGAGCGATAGAGTGCCTGATACAGATAGCTTCTGAATGCCGACTGGCTTATGAGAGTTTCTTTCCGTTCCCAAATCTTCAGCCATAAATCCTGTATAATATCGAGTACAGCTTCTTCATCGGGCAAGTATTGCAAGCCAAAATACTTCAATCTGCTGAAATTTTCGTTGTACTGTTGCTGAAAGACATCAATATCGGTCAGGTCAATGTATTCGGTATCGGCTTCTTTCTTAAAATTGAACATGCGTGTTTGCCCTTTATCTTTATTACTTTAAACTGAGTCAAAGTTACTATTAATAATTAGAAAAACAAAAATATTTCTATTGTGTAACTCTGCTGTCTCTGCAGGCTGCATATAGCATGTATATAAACAAAAAAAAGACTCAATCATTTCTGATTAAGTCTTTTCTGTCGGAATGAGGCGACTCGAACGCCCGACCCCTACGTCCCGAACGTAGTGCGCTACCAACTGCGCTACATTCCGATTGCATCCGTTGTTTCTCGTTTGCGGTTGCAAAGGTAGGTATAATTTTTAATTCCGCAATATGTTTTTCGATTTTTTTTCAAAAAAATGCAAAAGAGAAACTATAGGTAGTCACCGCCTATTATATTATAGCGGTTTCCGTTTGTAAGTTTATAAAAGAAATAGTACATTATAGCAAACTCTTATTCTGTTGCGACAAACTAAAAAAAACATTGCGACAGAAAAATAATCTCTCGTATCAAAATAAAAATCTGATGTGAGAGATTTTTATTTTGCCGTAACAGATTTAAATTCTCTGGTAACAGAATCGAAACTTGATTTTCTTAACATTGATTAAGGGCGTTATAACAAATATTCAGAGATTGTACTCGTTTGTGCGTACACCTGCATCTTTCTTTAGACGTACTTTTGCACATAACCAATAAGAGAACAGGAAATCAAAAACAAAACCTTAACAACAAAAAAAAACAGTATGAAGAACAAAATTAATTCTGCACAGTATGGTAATGAACCCTTCTCCCCGAAATGGCCCGGAGTACCGTATGCCGAAGACGAGTTGCTACCCCCGTTTCAGTGTCGCACCATGAAAAAGGCTACTCTGGCGAGTCTTTATTTCCCCGATGATAACGTAGAGGCTGCCAAGCAACACCTGCGGCGCTGGATGGCGTATTGCAAACCGTTAACCGAAGAGTTGCGCAGTATGGGATATAACCCATCGCTACACTCGTTCATGAAACGTGAAGTGGAAGTAATAGTAAAACATCTTGGAGAACCATAAGGCAGAAGGCACTTCGCTAATACCGCAATAGCGAAGTGCCTTTGGTTTATTCGTCTTTTTTCATTAACATATTACGTTACGAGTTTAAATGGAAAAATTAAACAATGAGAGAAGACAAATCAAGGTTATTATTACCACTTTTAAAACGAACTTTGTGGGATTTAGAGAACACACTTAGTCTGCGTACATTAGAGAATTACCGTAGCGCTATCAGTAAAGTAAGAGAATTTGCAGGCGATAACTGGCAACGCCTTACCGTAACTGCCATTACACGGCAGTGGACCGACAATTTTACACGGTGGCTACAGCAGCAACATGCCGACAAGCCGCAGACCGTAGATTTCTACCTGCGCACATTTAGGGCGGTGTACCGCCATGCGCTGAACCTTACTGAAAGCACCGCAAACGCTCAACCATTTGGCGGACCGCGTCCGGGCGGAAGCTTTTCCGCCAAGCGGGCGTTGAAACGCGACGATATGCTTAAGATACTTTCGCCAGAATTGCGTGAAAAACTGAAACCACGACAGATAGAGGCGCTTGATGTACTTGTTTTTATCTTCTATTCCCGTGGAATGGCGTTTCAGGATGTATATAGGTTGCGGTGGAGCATGATATCCGATGGGCATATACGTTACAAACGCAGCAAGACCGGGGCATTGATAGATGTAGAGGTGGTGCCCGAATTGGAAGAAATAATGCGCCGCTACCACCGCAAAGACTCACCGTACGTTTTACCGTTCTTGCACGAATCGAGAAAAGGAAATACCGGGAAAGAGCTTTCAGAGAAATCCGCCTTGCGGCGTATAAACCGTGCCGTATATAATATAATAGGTGATGTGAAGCTTACCACCTACGTACTGCGGCACACTTGGGCTACGCTGATGCTTGAAGATGGCAGTCAGGTAGAAGTTATCAGCCAGTGCATGGGGCATAGTTCAATACGTACCACGCAGATTTACCTGTCTCGTATCAGCAGCAGAAAAATAGACAAAGCGGTGAGGGGAATGTACGACCGCCAACTTAGGCATAACGTACCCGAAGAGACAAAAGTAGACATAACCGAGACAAAATCACCACTTCCACCACAAATGGCGGGGCAAAATCATGGCTTATTGTCCCTTAGAAACAAAAAATGTCCCTTTCTTACGAAGAAAGTGACATCAATCCTTGCGCCCAATCAGCAGGTGTTATTATTTGAGTGCAAAGGTATGTATTTCACGCAAATACGGCAAGTGTTTTGGCGATTATTTTACAAGTAACCTTAATGTTTTTTCTGGTTTTTATTTCTTTTTTCGATTCTTATAACATTGATTACCTTTTTAACCATCTGTTTTACAATAAAATACAACTCTATTTTTCGTGATGTCACTTTCTTCGTAAGAAAGGGACATCAATCTGAAGTCCATCAGAAGTGTGAAAAAAACGGAACGTTTATAGCTTTCCGTTTAATTTTTCCATTTAAAATACAGTAATGCACTGTATTTACTGTATAAGTGTAGATAAGATGCAAATTAAAAGGATGACAAAATGAGAGAAAGACAGATAATAATAAAGAAGGGGGCGTGTGTATGTTGAGCAATCCCACCCGTTTCGGACTGATAGCTTGCCGCTACTTGGTGTGGGGTTGGCGCAACAGCGTATGGATAACAACAAGCGATATAGCCGATCGTTACAGTATAAACGTTAGAGCGCTTTCGCCGGCGTTGCAACGCCTTGTAAGATCTGGGTTGCTGCGTTCTCGTCGCGGAAGGACAAGTTCCGGCTTTATGTTATCTCGCAGTCCCGAGGAAATAACGATGCTCGATGTGATGCGTTCACTTGATGGCGAGCTACACATTGACTGTTGTAAAACCATATTTCCCGGCGTACGTTGCACCAGTGATACCAGCGAATGCCGTGTATGCGGACTGTTTAGAGGAATGCTTGAAAAACTGCGTGCCGAACTTGCCAGTGTAACGCTGGCAGACCATGCGGCGACGGAGAGCTTTATAGGAATTACAGAAAAAGATTAATTAATAAGCAAAACAAGAATAGTAAAAACTAAAAAGTTACCAGAACAAAACTACTCAATACAAAAAAGAACGAAGTTATAGAATGTAAAAATGAACAAAAGTAACTAGATAAGAAGAACAAAGGTAGATTCAAAAAATGACAAAGGTTTAACAAAGGTAGTGCAAACACCCCTCCCAGCCAAGGTCAAGCGATACAAGTCGATGTGAAACTCAGGCAAGCTAAGCGCAGACCCGGGGTCAGCCGAAAGCCGATAAGCAGTTCGGAATAGGCGGAGGGGGTTAGCAAACCTTTACGGAAGAGAAATTAAAGAGGACAACATAAAAATCAGTTATATATGATAAAGAGAATATTATTAATCGCACTCATTCCGGTGATGCTATTGCTAGCAGGAATAATCCCGGCGCAATCGTCTGTACTCGCCAGGCGGGTATCAGTCAACACCGCACTAGGCGACGCCTTGCCCGACTCTGTGGTGTGCGGGCCGCTGCGCGAGATAGCCCTAAAGGCTAACCTTGCCTATGGCGCACTGTCGTCATTCAGTTTCGCCATTGAATATCCGTTCGCTTCACGCTGGTCGGCAGACCTCTCGTTCAGTTACAACCCGTGGAAATTCTCGGATGGCGAGAGCTGGCGCCACTGGTTTGTTCAGCCAGAAATACGCTATTGGACACGCCATGCCATGAACGGGCACTTCCTCGGCATTAATGCCATAGGCGGAGTTTATAATCTGAACAATATGCACTTTCCTTACAAAATAGCCTCTGCGTCACGAGATTCACGCTACGAAGGTTGGGGGATAGGTGCCGGACTTGCCTACGGATACCGCTGGAACTTCAACCGCCGCTGGGGTATGGAGGGCGAGATAGGAGCCGGATACATACGCACCAACTACGACCGCTACACACCTTATAAATGTGGAGAACGTGTAGCCGAAGGCAGCCGTAACTACTTTGGTCTTACCAAGGTGGCGCTAAACTTAGTGTACCGTTTCGGAAAACTAAATAAAAAAGCGTTGCCAGTGGTATACCGTACACGCATAGAAGAACGTACAGTGCGCGACACCGTTGTACTGCGCGACACCGTGCGCATAGAATCGGCTCCTGTAGCCCCTGCTGCACCGGTGTACGAAACCGTAGTGCGCAAGCAGAAGCATACATTGTATCTTAACTATACCGTGGGTAGCTCCGTGCTCAGAGAAAACTATATGGACAACCGTACGCAGCTTGCCACCATGATAGAGGCATTAAACCGCCTTAAAGGCGATTCGAACGTACTTATCCGTCGCATAGTAATAGACGGTTATTGCTCTGTAGAAGGCACTGCTGCCACGAACGACCGTCTTGCCAAGAACCGTGCGGAAGGTGTGGCTACATACCTGCGCCACCGTCGTCCGGATATAGCAGGATTAATTACTTCCGTAGGTCACGGCGAGGACTGGGAAGGTCTGCTTCGCCTAGCTGAAGAAGACGGTATGGAACATCTGGAAGATGTGCGCGACATTATTTTAAACACCGATGTCTACCATGGCAGAGAAGGCAAGCTTATGCGACTGGCAGGTGGAGCACCATACCGCTACATGGCACGTGAGTTCTTCCCCAAGTTGCGCCGCATAGAGTTCACTATAGAATATAACGTACGCACTACCGAGGAGGTAAAAAACAAATGAATCAATTACTATTAAGAACTACGTTTAATCAATCAATTAATAATTTTTTATTTACTAACTATTAAGCAATTCAAGTTATGAAAAATTTCGGAAAAATTATTTTCGGGGCTGCTCTAATCGCATCTTTCGCCTCGTGTACAAATGAAACGAACTTCGGTCAGGAATCTGCCGGTCAGGTAGAAGAAGGTATCCCTACCTATGCGCGTATTAAATTGAGCGTAAACCAGATGGGCTCACGCGCAGGTTTGAGCCGTGCCACTGCAATTACAGATGGTAATGAATCAGCATTGAAAGGTGGTGTAAGAATTTTGATATTCGACAAGAATAATGTTCTTGAAACACAGGCGATAGTAGACAAAGAAATTACTTCAGGAACAGAAATAGAAGAGCTGATTGCAACCACTACAGGATACAAAACTATTTATGCTATAGCTAACCCTAAGGCAGGAGCTGCTGACGAAGCTATCAAAAATATTACTACAGGTATGACTCTTTCTGCATTCCAGAACCTGAAGCTGGATGCTGTTAAGCAAGAAACTCAAGGAGGAGTAAGTGATGTGTTGATAGCTAAGGCTGATAATTTCCTTATGGTAGGTTATACTACTGCAACCCTTGCTTCTAAAACAGGTCAAGAATATAATGCAGTACCTATAGATGTAACCCGCCTCGCTTCAAAGGTTGCCATGAAAATGTCTGAAGCTGCCAAGAAATCAGACTTAAACTTTGTACCGGCAAATACAGCTGTAACTGTAGATAATGCAAAGTTCCAGTTGGCTCAGAATAACAAGCAGTCGTTTGTTTATGTAGCTCCCAATAATTTCTCTCCTAATGGTGCGGATACACAAGCAGCAGCTGACTTTGAAAGCGAAAAAGTATTTTCACACCTTACAGTAGGTGATTGGAAAACTACTACTTGGACAGATGAATTAGGAACAAAAGAGTTTACTGCTGGCGATCTGACAATGAATAACTTTATCTATACGTCTGAAAATATCAATCAGACACCTAGAGTAGGCAACATTACATTTGCCATGATTCAGGTAAAACTTACACCGACCAAGTTTACAGATGAAAACGGTATGTTGGCAGGCGACGGTACATTCTATGCTGTAGCACAGTATACAAAAGCTGCTACTACTAAGGCTGACCAAATTGTAACTTACCATGGTATTTATAGCACAGAGCAGAAGGCTAATGAAGCAATTACTAAGTTGACACAAGATGGTACACATAACTGTAGCGTTATTACTTATACTGCTGGTACTTCTTACTACCGTCTTAACCTTCGCGACTTGAAAAAGACAACACCTTTCGAGCGTTATGCCTTGAAACGTAATTCTTACTATCAGGTTCTTGTAAACGGTATCAACAACCCGGGTGTAAGCAATGTTAAGGACCTATTCCCAAGTGATCAAACTACCCCGGCAGAAGAAACCACAAACATCAAAGCTACTATCAAGGTTGCCGATTGGACAGATATCCAAGTAACCGAACCTTTGGGCTAATCAACCATCGAACATATTTTCTTAACATGATATTTCATCAGGAAAAGACATAAATATGAAAAAGCAGGTAAAACACCTGCGCATGCTATGGCTCCTCCTTCTTCTGGTAGGAGGAGCTTCGCTCTTTGAGAGCTGCGTGCGCACTTCTCAGTCAGACTGCTTGTTCCCTATACGTCTACGATTTGAGTATGTAAAGAACCGCGAAAACAAGGACCTGTTCAATGCCGAAGTGGAAACACTCGACCTGTTTCTTTATGACAGAGTGAGCGGAAAACTGGTAGACCGCAAGTCGCCATCCGTAAAATCGCTCAAAGAGGGCAACGTGTACGAGTGGTACGCCCCGGCTGGCGACTACTGCGTGGTGGCGTGGGCAGGAAACCAAGGACGGTACGCCTACTCTGGAGAGAACTCTATCGATGCGGCTGTGGCGTATGCCATACGCGACGAGAACGGAAAAGATATACAGCAACGTCATGAACACCTGTTTCACGGCATTACCGAGAATTTGCACATCGACGGAACCATTCACAGCCCGTACAACGTGTCATTACGCAAGAACACCAACGATATCCGCGTGGAACTTGTGGGGTTTGGCGGAAAGGATGATGTCTTTTGCGAGATACTTGGCGACAACGGCGCTTACGACTTTCGCAACCGTATTGTGGACGAACACTCCCCATGCCGGTACCTCGCGAAAGATAACACTCCCGACGGGGCTGCCAAGGTGTGGAAAGACTTCACAACTCTGCGTCTGTGGAAAGGCGACTTGTCAAGACTGCGTGTGTATACCACCAAAGGCGGTTCGGAACCTAAACTGCTGATAGACGAGAGTCTTTCGGGACTCATCCTGAAGCAGAGCGAAGAACACAACCTCGGTCTCGACCTTGAGATAGACGACGAGTTCCTTATACGCATAGAACGCAAGGACATCAACGATGCCAACGCCGGCTTTACCATCACCGTGAACGGATGGAAAGACGTGGACGGCAGCGGTGGCAGTCTGGGATAGTGAGAATAAAAAGACGAGAACAAAGAAAACATAACTTGTAAAATGAAAACAATTATAGAAAAGACAAAAGCGGCAGGCGTGCGCCCCTACACGGGTGCACTGCTGGTGCTTATGCTTGCCCTTCTGTGCGGCTGCGTCCGCGACTTCTATACTTCCCCTCCCGACCAGAGCGGCACCGCCAAGCGCCTTGACGCACGTATCACGGTGAGCACCCCTGTTAAGTTTGGCAGTGCATCGCCCGGTGCCGCACCGGCAGCCGACGCTGAAGTGAAGCATGTATACGCCTTGCTTATGAACGACGGCAATGTATATGCTGTAGCAGAGGGCAGAAACATTGCCCCCGTTGCCCAGAGCAATAAGGTAACTTTCGATGTGTCGTTTGTAATAGAGGCACAGCATTCAAGCAGGAACTTTAAGATTCTTCTGCTGGCAAATCTGCCCAAAGACAGATTCTCCTTGGCCGAGATGAAAGGCTGGATAAACCAACCCCGTTCTTACGTAGAGGAGCACGCCATTGTAGAAAGAACCAACCCTGAAACAGACGATGTTAAAACACCGCTGGTGATGTATGGAGAAACTGCAGGTACTGTTACTCCTGGCTCGAAGGCAGAGGTAGATATACAGCTTCTGCGCTCGGTGGCAAAGGTAGAGGTGAGTTTGGGAGACGAAGTTAAGCCTGAAGTGTTTACACTTGAAGAACTGTACATTTACAAGGCATCAAACAGGTATGCGGCTATACCATCATTTAACACCGGCGGTAACAACGTGCTTACCATACCCACAGGGCAGAATGAACTGAAAAAGTTCAAGGCAGACAGCAGGGCAGAGGTTTACCTGCCCGAATCGAAGGTGGTATTCGGCATAGCAGACGCAGTAGGCGATGCAAATCATCAGAACAGATGTGCCATTGTGGTAGGCGGCAGATATAACGGTTCGGCAACCAACAGCTATTACCGCATAGACTTTACGGCACGTAACGCTGCCGATCCATCTGCAGCATCGGTGTTTATGGATGTACTGCGCAACCACCGCTTTATAGTTAAGATAACCTCGGTGGGCAGCGTGGGCGAGCCAACCCCCGACGAAGCCTATAAATCTGTAAAGAGCAGCATCTCTGCCGGAGTTATAGACTGGGTAGACGAGAACCGCGACATAGTTTTCGACGGCGAGAGCTGGGTTTCTATAGAGACCAAGCACGTGGAGTTTGCCGACGGTGCTGGGATACGGGCATTGGTATTGCTTAACAGCAACGTTCCACCGTCAATGTGGAAGATGAAGCTGGAAGGTGCCCCAGACGATAATCCTTTTGTTAGTACATACTTCTCTGTAGAGAAACCTGACGATAAGCCAGCTTCCGAAGTTGTTCAGGGTGGATATCTTGTAATAAAGACCCTGAAAGACCTTCCGGAGTTTACCGGCACTAAACCTGATCCAGATAAACCTGGTGTTACCATCCCAGACCCCAATAGTACACGTAGTACTCCAAGGCATGACACGCTGGTTATAACCATAAGCAGGTTAGAAATCAGGGTTAAGATAACGCAGTATCCATATTCGCCAAACGAATGGACTGATGGTGGTATATTCGATGGTAGCTTTGGTTAAAACTTGGAAATTAAAGAAGAACTTATATTAAATGTATTTATGGATAATATTTTAAAAAAAATACTTTTATTCTTGCCTTTTGTGCTTGTCACTGCGTGCACAAATAGCGAGTTTGAAGATAATGCCGGAGGCACTGTGCCTCCCGGTATGTGTGCCATATCGTATACCGTAGACGATATGGGCGAAGGTCTTTCGCGAGGTATCGCTCCTGAAGGTAAGGAACTTCTTCTTACAGACGTGCACATTCTTTTTTTTAAAGACGGCAGCTATGTAGATTATCAGCATGCCGAAGTGTCTTCTGGAAGTTCAAGGTTTATGTTTCCTGTGCCTTCAAAAATACAGTCGAACACTGAATACGAAACATTGGTGGTAGGAAACTCTCATAGTCATGTGCCAAGTGGCTACAGTAGTTTTGATGAATACTTAAAAATTGCCCAGACCATGACTTACACTCAGATGAAAGAGCAACTGAGAGCAGAGCATAACAAGGATCACGCTTCGGGGGATATTTCTACTTTTGGTGGTCTGCCAATGTGGGGCGAGATGGTTGATGGTACTAAAAAGCCTATTCCATTTATATGCACAAAACATAATGACGGTAGTGTTACATTTACAGGTTCTGTACACTTTTCTCGTTGTGTGAGCCGCATAGACTTGCGTAACTACGCTGCTAAAGACCTTATTATAGATAAAGTGAAAATTTGCAATTATCGCCCAGGTGGTTATTATTTTAACGAATCTGCTCCATACGGTGATATAGTAAACGGACGTGGCAATGCTTACAAATGGATTAGTATGCCTGAGCCATCGAACGATGCGGATAAAAAAACACAAGAACTTACTGCGGCAATGTATGCTTATCCCAACATAGTGCCTGTAGTGATGCAGAATGATGCCGTTACTACCTACATAATGATAGCAGGTTATTATCAGGACGGTATTGATAATACAACTGTTAATCCTAAGAAAAAACTTTCGTACTATCGTTTTAATGTGGCAGATAATGGCAAGAGCCAAGTTTTGCGACGAAACCACCGATACTTAGCACAGATTAGTGCTGTAAAAGGTCCTGGTTCTCCTTCAGAAGACGATGCCTTTAACGCACAGGCTCCTATGTTGGAGTATTCTGTAGATAATGAATGGCGAGGCGATGATAGCGGTACTGTAGTGGATGCCGATGGTAATTACCTTACGATTTCGAGAACACAATTAACATTTGAAGGTTATAAGGACCGTATGGAAACAATCAAGGTAAAGGCTGTAAGTAAAGATGGCTCTAATCTTGATTGGATAATAAAAAATATAAAGCAAGGTACCGATGATGAAAATGCCTTTATATGGAAGAAAATAGACGAAACATCATTTATGGTAACTACAGCTGCTGACAATATCACAGACTTTGTTAAAACTATGCACCTCAGTGTAGAAGTGAATGGCAAAGACAAATTGATATTACCGGTATCGTTAATGCAACTTTCAAGCAAAACTGAAAGCCGTGTACTTCTTGTAGAAGGACAGACAGGCATTTTAGAGCGTACTGTGCCAGGTATTGGCGGAACTATAGAGCTGCAGGTGCAAACTGGTAGCCCATATTCTGAATGGATAGCAGAAAGCGATGATTTTACAGCTTGGACTAGTGCTACTTACACCAAAAAAGGTGCCGACCGTGGTTTTCTTGTAATTGATGTTCCTGCCAATATTGGTACTGGTACGCGTAATGCTAGCATACGTGTAAAACGCATGCTTTCTAAACAGGGCAGTGGCACAGCCAGCTCGGTAGATACAGAGGTGGGCGAAATAACTATAAACCTGTCGCAGCCAAAGAGCGATCAACTCTTAACTGTGTTCCCAATGCCAGCAAGTAGTACCAATGGTTTTACAATTGACGCATTCAGTGATACTCCCGGTGAAAAAAGTGCTAACGGTATAGCGTTTAGCAAAGATTTTTGGGTGAATTTGGCTGATAAAGAAAATTATACATGGAAAGTAGAATCAGACTTTCATAAAGATTATGACCTTGCTCTTAGCTTTGACAACCCACTTCCTGTAAACACTCAGGCTGGCTTCGTTAATAACGACGTATGCCTTAATAGGATAGAAGGAAAGAAAAATGGTCAAAAATTTTATATAAATGTATTCCGCACCGGACCCGGCGATCCTTTGATAAAAGGAACAATAACAGTAACAGCTGTACCTAAGTCAGGGGTTCAGGGTGAAAGTTCTAGTGTTTCTTTCACTGTTCAAATACGTACTCTTTGCGATATTGACGAAGTAAAGGTAGGAGATCTTGCTGTAGCCGACCGTAACATTGGTGCTCTTCCTAGACTTAACGAAAACTCCGCTTTCGTACCTGCATTAAACTATAGTAATGATCAATCAATACATATTACTGGTAACTCTTATCCAGATAACCATAATCGGGGTTTTATTGGTACATATATGCAGTGGCTTGATATTAAAGATTATGGTAAAAATAGCAGGGGTTCGGCAGGTGTTATAGATAGCAAGTATGCGGTAGATATGTATGCTAAAAAGAACATCGATCCCAATTCTATGTATCACAAAGAAGAGGATATTGACAAATGGAGACTTCCTACTAAAGAGGAATTTGACTCCAAACTAAAACCAAGAATATGTTATTCTAAACAGCGTGCTTTTTTTGTTTCCGACGACAAGACTAGTGGGGGCAGATTTATTGGTTGCTTCTTGCAATTCGGTGGGAAAAAAGAAGAGCTATCTGATACTAGTACGGAAATTTGTGCTTGGTATTGGACGTCTTCGCACTGGATTGACTATAGTTACGGCTGCTATTCTTACTCATGGGTTGTAAATCCCGGTGGTAAATCGGAAACCAGCTACAACTATTACGATGGTTCTCACAGCCAAAAGGCGTACTATGCTCCTGTACGATGCGTACGTACTCTGAATTAGTTTCATAACCTACCTGTGGTGTCAGTAATAATTTAGTAATATCATCATTCCTCCTCTTCGTCCATAACCGAAGAGTAGAGAGAATGCACAAGTAAATGCGCCATTGTGAAATGCCGCCCAGCCCGTACAGAGTGGGTTCCCACCCTCTGTAACGAGCCATTAGTTATAATTTGTATACCCCCTTACTCCACAAAAGAGTAAGGGAGCCTCACCCCAACTTGCGAAAGTCAGGGTGTGGCTTATAACTATTTAAATTGCAAACCGGGAAAAAAGAAAATATCGCTCTTTGAAATATTGTAAAATAAGGCTTTAGAAAGGAATAAAGCATTAAATATTAGAGCTGTATGTAGCTTAACACATATATTCTGTGTATCTTTGTGCAGTGGTAGTGACACTAACAAAGATACACAGAATATATGGAAGCAAAAGCAGCGATTAAAAGAAAAAACATTGATCTGCCAGTGGACATTCTGCAAAAATTGTCCGTCATGGCAGAAAATCACGGCAAGAGTCTGAAGGCTTACATAGAAGGCATTCTGATTAAAGAAGCAAACACTCCGTCGGAGCAGGAAACGGAAAATCCGTCGCCCAGTAACGACCCGTGGTGGAACAACCCGAGCAACGTGGCGGAAGTGAACGAGGGTATCGCTCAATACAAGGCAGGCATGGGACAGGTCTACACGATTGAAGAAATCAAAGACAAACTCGGACTATGATCTACCGTATAGTGTTGGAACCATTTGATAGACAAACAGTCGCGTCTGGTCTATAGGATAGACGACGATGTGGTTGTGGTAGCAGTAGTTTCTCTGAAAGGACACTACAGCGATAAATAATTAATAATAAGTGTAAATCGTATGTGCGAACTGAAAGATAAATACATCCGTTTTGAC
>UMBZ01034221.1_pt1 | contig 45220 bp, 20 predicted proteins | sample 1964091 | NCBI WGS metagenome assembly UMBZ01 (sample SAMEA4835954, study PRJEB28245) | human gut metagenome | biome: gut microbiome; material: fecal sample | place: Denmark | collected 2008
AAATTTGGTCAATAACATAGAATGCCCCCATTAGAGGTAGCGTCTTGTGGTAGCGTTTTGTGATAGCGTTTTATGCTAGCGTTTCTTGACAGCGTGTTTGTGGCGTCCCCTCTCCAATGATTTGAATTTGTTGATTTTGTCTGCACTCTGCACTTTTTGTATGCACTGCGTTGATAATCAATGCGTTGCAGAGTGTAGGTATACCTGCACTTTGCCTACACACTTACACTCTATACTACACACTTACACTCTATACTACACACTTGCACTCTGCACTACCCAGGAACTGAGTGGCTCGCCTTTAGTTGTTTTGCCAACAGAAGCAAAACAGGGGAACTATGGTTAGCCCACACAGTAGTGTGTGCGACAAGATGGTTGTAGCACCGTGGCTGTCCTGTTACGGGGGAGAGAAATTTCAGTTGGAGCAACCGCCACGCCTGCCGCCCAATGCAGGCAACGCCAACAATCATAAGTGAACGCGCTACCAGGCATGGCCGAAGCACAATTATACTTATATCTTTACACGTATTTGTGTAAAAAACGTGCGTATTTATGCCAGTATGTAAATGTGCAAGCAGGTGCAGACAAAGTGTCAGCGAGTGCAAGTAAGTGTAGATAAAATGAAAGCGAGTGCAAGTAAGTGTAGACAAAAGGCCAGCGAGTGCAAGTAAGTGCAGACAAAGTGTAAGAAGTGCAGACAAAAGTGCAAGCAAGTGCAAGTAAGTGTAGAAAGATTATAGGCAAGTGCAGGTAGCGTGCAGGCAAAATGCAGACTTGCCTACACTCTGTAACGCATTGATAATCAGTGCAGTGCAGACAAAAAGTGCAGAGTGCAGACAAAATGACAAAAAACTGTTATGTGGTCGTTTTTTCACCCCATAACCTCGCTGCCCGTCAAGTAAGCGTAGAGCGTGCGTGGGTCGGTAAGCCCCATTTTGCGGGCCACTTGTTGTTTCTTTTTCTTACAATATTCGGGCGTGATGTTAAGCAGCAAGGCAATCTCCTTCGACGACAGATTGATATACACCAGCGACAAGTAGCGCAGTTCGTTGGCGGTGAGGGTAGGGTGCAGGTGTTTGAGCTGTTGCAGAAACTGTCCGTTAGTCTGTTCAAAGTAAGTAGTAAAGTCCTTCCACTCCACCGTTGAGTCAAGTTGGTGGCGCAAGGCCGCCAGTGTGCGTTTCAGTTCGGGCCGTTTGTCAAGGTCGAGTCCGCTGTCTGTTTCGAGCGTGTGCAGCAGTTCGCGCAGCGAGTCGTTGCGGTTAGCCGCCTGCATGGCTTTAGACATCAGTTCGCGGCTACGCTGTTCGATGGTGCGCCGGCTCTGTTCCTGTTCAGCCTGCTCGTTAGCCAGCTTTTGCTGCAGCGCCTCGCGCTGTACTTGTTCGTGCTCCAGTTCCATGTGTGCCAGTTTGCGTTGCTGGCGCGCATTCTTTGTTTTAACCACCAAGGCCCACACCAGCGCACCGCTGGCAATCAGCACCACAACAAGTAGCGCCATCTCAAGCGCGTGTCGCTTTTTGTAATTGTCAATCTCTTGTTGTTTTTGCCATATATCAAACTGAATTTGACGTGCCTCGTAGAGCTTTTGCCCCGTAAGGTTTGACAGTGCATCACTCACCGCCACCACCGAATCCTTGCAAGCAAGCGCCTGTTCGTAACATTGCTGCATGCTGTATGCTTGCGACAGAAGTTCGAAAATAGCCCTTTTCATCGACAAATCAATCCCAGGCTGAGCCAGAGCCAGGCGCCCTTGCGTCACGGCCTCGTTGGCAAGCGCACGCATCAGGGCCGTGCGTGCCCGCAGATACAGAATGTCCGCATTGTGCTGCAATGCGGGGTATTTCGTTTGGGCGTCTGCCACCAGGCGGTAAGCCCCCTCGGTGTTGCCCGTACCGAGCAAGTAGTCGGTGCGCAGGGTTACAAGCGCAGCGCGGTTCTCGGCATAGCGCCCGAGCAGCAGTTCGGCCTGCTCCATGTAAGGCCGTGCTTGGGCATATTGGTGCTTGTCGATGAGCAGAGTGGCAATGTTAAGCGCACACCCGCCAGTAAACACACTGTCGCTGCTGCCTTTGATGTCGGCATATATTTTGGTGTACTCAGCCAGCGCCTTGTTCTGTTCGTGGTTCATCATGTAAAGGCCGGCAATGTTGTTGCGAATGCTCAGCACCCGCCGTTCGTCAAGGTGCTTGGTAGCAATCTGATACGCTTTGGTAAAGTGTTGCAGCGCGTCGGCATAGTTAAGCAGTTCCGCTTGGTTGATGCCCAAGTTAGTGTACACCCAGAACAGCTGGTCGTAGTCGGCAGCCGCCTCGGCCTCGCTGCGTGCCTTGAAAAGCAGTGCTGACGATTGGCGGTAATCCTTGTGCACGGCGGCATTGGCTGCCTGTCGCACCAGTTGGCGGGCCTTGTCGCTTGTGGCCGCCAGTGCAGGCACAGCGTGGCACACCGCCAGGCACAGAGCGCACAGCAGTGTGATGCGAGTGGCCAGGCACTTGGCCCAAAGTGTTATGTGGCAAGTGTTGGGTTGTTGTGTCATATCATGTAGTTTTGCCGATGAAAACGGCCTTTTTTGCGCTTTTCCGGCCGTAGAAAGCATTGCTATGACAAATATAGGTACTTTTTGCGAGTTGTAATTCAAAAAGAAGTAAATATTACACTTTGATATGTTAGGCGCGCTATTCTGTTCAAATGGTAATTCTTAAAATAGCGCCGTCACGTCACTGCAAATCTTAACATATATCCCCTACGGTTGGCTGCGCGTTACAGCTATAAAAGACTTGAGAGTGAACAAGTTACGCCATTGCGCTGAAAGACAAGTGCAGGAATACCCTCCCCTTTATATCCCCCTTAATTTTTGCAAATACGTGCCATGTAGCCTTATATTTGCGGTATCAAAGTGTTACAGACAATAATATTCAAAATTCTATATGCTTATGAAAAGACCATTACTCGTTGGCATGATGGGGCTCGCAGCCCTGTGTGCAAATGCTCAGACCACGGCCGAAACGGCTAAGGACCTGATAGCATCAGGCGAAAACACCTTTACCCAGGACGAGGCAAAGGAAACAACCGTTTACTTCAAGTATACTGCACCCTCCGACGGCAAGGGACAGTTGTTAACCATTACCAAGAATAACGAAAGCGGTGGCGGCTCCTTTACAGCAAGTGTTGACGGTACAACAGGCAACACACTGCCCTACATCAGTGCGGACAACGGCATGACAACCATCATTCCCGTCAAGGCCGGCCAGACCATATACGTCATTGCGCGCATCAACACCAAGGAACTCAAATTCACTGCTTCGGTAAAGAACGCCAATGTGGATGGCTCAAGCATAGTCACCGCCGTCGAGGCCACCAAGGAGCGCTTTGTGGTGCCCGTCAACTGCGAACGCATATATAACGAGCAGTACCAATACTGGTCGTCAAACCCGCTGCCCACCTATATAAAGTATACCGCGCAAGCCGACGATGTGCTTAAAATGTCCTTCGAGGGCTATGTGGCCAATGCCAAGGTGCGCGAAGGCGAGAACGGCGAGCCCAAGAGCTTCGACTTGACAAGCAACTACAACCAAACCACCTATACGACCACTTACGAAGGCAAACTCAACGTCAAGGCCGGCCAAACCTATTATATAAGTTGCGAAGCCAGCAACCCCTTGTATGCCTCCTTTGAAGAGGTGGTGATGAAACAAGGCTCAAGCTACGACCTCCCGTTCGAGGCCGTCAGCGGTGCCAACACCCTGCCCAAGGAAACCGGCAAGTACTGGTACAAGTTTACGGCAGACAAAGCAGGCTTTGGTGTCATCAGTTCCGAGGCCGGTTTGCCGGGCGGCACAATCAAGGTGTATAGCGACGCCTACCAGATAACCTCCGAAATGCCCGCAGCCTCCGTGTCGGGCCAGTTTGCGTTGCGTTTTGCCACACAGGCCAACCAGGCATATTATGTTTGCATTGAAAAGGCCTATGCTACCGATGCCGACGAAACTTTCGACATGACCATCGAGGCAGCCAAGGCAGGCGACACCTTCGACAATCCTATTGCCCTCGACAGCAATGGCGGCACCCAAACCGTGCCCGAGAGCAACGGCACCTATTACTACAAGTTGGTTGTGCCGGCTGGCAAGTATTACATCAATGTCAATGCCCCCAAGGGCATTTCTGATGCCGCGTCGGGCACCAACACCAACGCCTACCTTTACAACCAGCAGTGGGGCAGCTATTCGCCCATGGTGACAGGCCGCACAGGTTTCCGCCAGTATGTTGAAAACTCTGCCGAAACCACCTACATCATAGCATGGCAGTGCGACGAGGGCACCAATGGCTTTGCCTTCAACTACTCGCTCGACGCCGTAAGTCCTGGCGATGTGGCCACCGACCCCATAGCCGCAGTTGATGGCGAGAACGAGTTGGCCAATGGCACCGAAAAGTATTACAGCTACACCCCGGCCAAGAGCGGTTGGCTCAACATCGACACCGAGGTGTTCATCGACGTGACCTTCCCCACCTATCCCAACAGCAGCACCAACTACGATGCCGTAAAGTCGGCCACCGTTACCAAGACCAAGGTACAAGCCGGCACACAATACCTCATCAAGTTTACAGGCATGAAGTCGGCCACCACCTTCGACCTCTCGCTGACAGACTTTGCCAAGGGCGAGTCGGCCGACAACCCCATTGAGGTGGCAGTTCCCGCAGCAGCTTACGACTCAGTGGGCGTGGCACTGCCGCAGGAGGCCTTCGACCGCTGGTACAGCTACGTAGCACCCAAGTCGGGCAAGCTCACCATCACAACCGACATGACGAGCGGTTCGGGCAACAACCAGTTGCTTGTCAAGGTGGGCAAGGACGGCACACTGCAAAATTTCAAGGGCTCGGTACAAACCGGCACAACCTCCGAGGACGTTTATTCGGGCAGCGTATTTGTAAAGGCTGGCGATGTGGTGTATGTCAACCTCGTGCTCAAAGATGCGCAGAAGGGCAAGCACCTGTCATTTGTCATTGCCGACCCATTGCCCGGCGAGGACGCCTCAAACCCCATCAAGCTGACCGATGGCGACTATACCTTTGGCAAGGCCAGCCGCACCGCCCCCCTGTGGTACAGCATCGAGATAGACGAGCCATGCGTGTTAAACATCGCATCAGTTGATGGCAGCGCCAACACCTACTTTGGTTCAAACCTCTATGCCACCGATGGCGATGGCAATGCCACTGGCAACCTCGTGGCCTATGCCAGCAGCAACTACGACTACACCACCGGCAAGCAGTCGTGCGCGCTGAAGTATGTGGTAAATGGCTTAGACGTAAAGCCCGGCAAGTACATTCTCGAGGTGTTCGAAACCTATGGCGACACCCCCGTCACCATAAGCAAGAGCGAGATTGAGGCCGGCAGCGATGCCTCAAAGCCCATCACGCTCGAACCGGGCAGCTACACCTTTGGCGCATCAAGCTACAGCGATGTACATTGGTATCGCGTTGACCTGGCACAAGGCGAGTTCAAGCTTGCTACCGAGGCCGGCAACACCATGTATGCCGAACTGTATGCCACCGACGGCAGCGGTGTGCCATCAACATCGGCTGTGGCCTATTCAACCAACGGCTACGACGAAAGCACCCGCCAGGCCTACACCGAACTGACCTACAATGTGGACGGCGAAACCAACAAGGCCGGCACTTATTTGATAAAGGTGAGCCAGGCCAATGAAGGCACAGCAGCCACACTCACCTTCGAGAAGGCCGTGGTCGAGGCCATCGGTGCAGTCAAGACCAATGGCGCCATCAGCGTAAACGGCGGCCGCATCGAGGCCGTGAATGGCGACCCCGTGAGCGTGTTCGACCTCACCGGCCGCATCGTGGCCAACGGCCAGGGCAGCGTAAATGTGCCAAAGGGCATTTACGTGGTACGCACCCAAGGCGGCAAGTCTGTCAAGATATCTGTGAAATAAGCAACGTGTAACTGTTGACAGGTCGACGGGTTAACAGGTTAAAGAGCAAGAATGCTTGCTCTTTAGCCCGTCAACCCGTTAACCTGTCAACCCGTTACAGTCAAATCTCCAAAATAACATAGTTATATATGAACAAACACCTATTACGGTATCTGCTCGCAGCGAGTCTGTTAGCAGGCGCATCAGGTGCGGCATGGGCCATCAAGGCCAATCCAAAGCCCGTCACCGTGAGGCAGCCCGACGGCACGACGCTGGTAATCAGGGTGCATGGCGATGAAAACTTCCACTACATCACCACGGCCGACGGATTTCTAATACAGCGCGACAAGGACGGCTTTTTCAAGTACGTGCAGACCGATGCGGCCAAAGGCACACGACGCATAACCGCGTGCCGTGCCACCAATGCCAATGTGCGTCCGGCCGACGAGAGCCAGTTTGTCAGCACCCTGCGCCCCATTGGCACCAAGGACGCCCAGTGGCTGCGCAGCCTCACCACGCGCCGCAGTCCGCTCACCGTCAAGCAAATTCTGCCGCCCAGCGTGACCAACCGCCAGGTTGACGCCGCCACGGGCCAGGCCAAGGAAAGCCAGTACCTGGTAGTGCTGGTAAAGTACAGCGACGGCGAGTTCAACTTTACGGCCGACGACTTCGACCGTTGGCTCAACGAGCACAACTATAGCGTCAGTGGCGGCACAGGCTCTGTCAAGGACTACTACCGCGACAACTCCATGGGGCAGTTCGTGCCAAACTTCACCGTGCTCGGGCCCTACACGCTCGACCATGAGCGCACCTACTATGCTGCCGACTATGGCGGCACCGGCAACGACGTCAATCCCCAGGCCGCAGTGGTTGAGGCCGTGCAGAAGGCCAAGGCCGATCACCCCGAAATAAACTTTGCACAGTTCGACAACGACGGCGATGGCTATATGGACAACATCAACGTGGTGATAGGCGGTTACAGCCAGGCCTCGTCGGGCGACGACAAGGACATGTGGCCACACTCTTACCGCCTCATAACCGACGATGGCGACCTCTCGGTAAAGGTTGACGGCATCACCGTCAACAACTATTCGGTATCGGCCGAACTCGTGGGCGCCACCGGCACCGAGATGGACGGCATCGGCACCTTTGTACACGAGTTTGGCCACATACTCGGCCTCAAGGACATGTACGACACCGACGACTACGACGGCGGCATCGGCATCAACCCCGGCGCCTACAGCCTCTACGCCTCGGGCAGTTACAACAACAACAGCCGCACCCCGGCCGGCCTCATGGCCTTTGAACGCCTGCAAATGGGCTGGATGAAAAAGTCCGACTTCAAGCAGCTCGACAAGGCCGAGGACGTCACACTCGACAATGTGGCCACCAACACCGCTGCCTATGTTGATGCGCAGCCCGGCCTGTCCGAGGCCGACGGCTTTGAGTGGTACGTGTTCGAAAATCGTCAAAAGACCGGTTGGGACGCCTACATACCCTACCACGGCCTGCTCATCTACCATTACGACTACACCAAGGACATGGTGACAAAGTACTGGAGCGTCAACGGCCCCAACAACAATGCCCGCCACCGCTGCATGTACATTGTGCCGGCCGACGGCATTGACGATGACAACACCCGCAAGGGCGACACCTATCCCGGCACCACCGGCACCACCGAGTTTACCGATTACCAAAACTGGCTGGGCGACAAGTTGCGCACCCCCATCACCAACATACGCGAGGAGGGCGGCCTTGTCAGTTTCCAGGTCAACGGCGGTTCGGGCGAACTCTCGAGCATCAAGACCATACCCGTCGACTATGCCGACATCACCGACACCTCGTTCAAGGTAAAAGCCAAGGTAGGCCATCTGGCACAGGACGTGGCCGAAATGGGCTTTGTGTGGAGCGACATGACCGAAGAACCCACCCTGGCCGATGCTGACGACATGAGCCACAAGGTGGTAGTGCCCACGGCCGACAACATCGAGACCACCATCAGCGGCCTCTACGATGCGGGCCTTTTCTATGTGCGTGCCTACATGAAGATGGCCGACGGCACCACCGTGCTGGGCGCCTCCATACCCGTGCGCACTGAGCACAAAGTGCTGCAAGCACCAGTACAGCTCATGTTCGACGAGCTTGACGACGATGGTTCACTGAGCCGCTGGCGCGTGGTCGACCAAAACAACGACAACAACACCTGGGTTTACGATGCCAGCATGCAGGCCATGGTGTACAACGCCGACTACTGGAACAATGCCAACGACTGGCTCATATCCGAAAAGATGCACGTGCCCGAGCGCGGCGCCCTTTATGTAGAGCGTGGCGTGATGGACCCCTCATACGTTGAAAAGCTCGACGTATACGTGTCAACCAAGTCGCGCAATGTTGAGGACTTCCACCTTGTAAAGCAGTTCTCGCTGGCCGACCAGTTCGGCTCGCTGGCCCTCGACGAGGTCGACCTGTCCGACTTTGCCGGCAAGGACATCTACGTAGCCCTTGTATGCACCTCGGAGCGCATGCAGTATTCATTGTGGTTGTGGGGCGTGATGCTCACACAGCGCCTCGAAACGCCCTCAATCACCAGCTTCGGCCGCGACGGCGACAACCTCAAGGCCGAGTGGACACCGGTCAATAATGCGTCAACCTACTTCCTCGAGTTTTATAAGGAGACGGACGAGCCCGTAGTGTCTGCCAAATACCTGCCCGAAAGCGATGTAGACGAGGCAGTGGGCGAGGTGACACTTGGCACCGGCGTGCTGCGCTTTACCGGCAGCGGCACCGTCGAGACGGTAGACTTCCCCGAGGGCATCACCAATGTGCAGTACGTGCTCATGTCGGGCGGTCCGCGCGGCGAGTCAACCTTCAGTGTCGAGGGCACCAACGATGGCCACACGTGGACACGCATCGGCGAGTTGCAACGCATCAACAGTGTCGATGCCGACGGACAGAGCGTTGACCTCACAGCCCACATGAAGGGCAAGAGCTACAAGCGCCTGCGCATGACTTGCAACTTTGGCGGACGCCTTGTCAACATAGCCAACTTCAGCATTACCTACAACGATGGTGTGAAACTTGACACCCTGGCCCAGGGCGGCACCACTGCCACAAGCATGGTCATAGCCCCCACCACTCCGGGCGAGTTCAACACGGGCCGCTACCGCTTCCTTGTGACGGCGGGCGACGGCATACTCTACTACGACACCTCGGCCCCGGCCTATTACACCTACGACCCTACGGCCGTAACCAATGTTGAGACCCAGCGCGGCCACACACTCACTCCCGTGCGTGCGCTCTGCACTGCCGGCATGGTGCGTCTGGCCGGTTTGCAGCCCGGACGCCACGTTACGCTCTATGCCACCGACGGCCGTGTGCTCGCCACCTTTGTGCCCACCGCCACATCGGCTGCCGTGCGTGTCGACGGCTACGAAGGCGTAGTGATAGTTAAATAGGTTGACACAGAATGGTATTTGAGGCGCATCAGCGCGTAACCATTCTCTCTCACTCCATCAATAATAATAGCAACAATGAAACATATACTTACAGGCATACTCCTGCTGCTTGCCACCCCGCTGTGGGCGCAGCCGTCGGGCGAGAAGGTCAAGCCGCAGCACGTGGCACCACCCCCTGCCGTGGCGCAGTATGCCAGTGCCAAAGCACAGACCAATGCCGCGGCCAAGAGCCAGGCACTTGCCAAGATTGTGCCAACGCTCGAGGCCGTAAACAACAAGACCGTCTCATTGCGTTGGAACAACCCAGAGCCCATCAACGGCTATTTCGACGACTTTGAGAGCCACCCCGACTTTGCCGTAAACTCTGCCGGCAGCATCGGTTGGCAGTATATCGATGCCGACAATGCCGACACCTACACCTGGACAGCCGCCTCGTTTCCCAACCAGGGCAGCAAGATGGCCTTCATCGTGTTTAATCCGTCAAAGACGTCACCCTCAACCGGCACCTACCCCGAAGTGATGCCCTTCTCGGGCAGCAAGATGCTGGTCGACCTCACCGTCGATGGTGGCAACAACGACTACCTCATATCGCCCGCCCTCAACTTTGGCAGCGATTTCAAATTCAGCTTCCGTGCCAAGACCTACAAGGACACGTGGGGCCTGGAGCGCTTCAGAGTGGGCTATTCAACCACCGGCACACGCCCGTCCGACTTCACCTTCATTCAGGGCGGCAGCTACGCCGAGGCACCGGCCTCGTGGACGCTCTTTGAGTACACCATACCCAAGGATGCCAAATACGTGTGCCTCAACTGCGTGTCTGAGGACGCCTTCATGTTCATGGTCGACGACATATTCATCGGCACCAACAATGTGCGTCCGCGCATAGCACCCCGTGCGGTAGCGGCCGATGCCAAGTTGGCCGGCTTCAACCTGCTGCGCAACGGCGAAAAGGTGAACGACCAGCCCATCAACGCTGTGTACACCACCGATGTGGTGCCCGACTACGGCACCTACACCTACACCGTGCAAAGCGTCATGACCGACGGCTCGTTGGGCCAGGAGTCCGACCCCCTCAGTGTAGAGGTGCCCGATGTGCGCTTGCTCCCCTTCTTCGACGACTTTGACAACAACGCCATCGACACCACCCGGTGGAGCCGTCCCGTAACAGCGGCTGGCGAGGAAAACAAGTGGAAAACCGACTACTATGCCTATGGTCTGGTCGACTTCTCGGCCTGCTACCCCTATTCCAACATTGGCGAGTACTCGCAGAGCCTTGTCACCCGCGAGCTGCGCACCACCGACCCCGCCAACACCACCCTGCGCTACGAAATACGCCTCGACAACGGACCAAAGTATGCAGGAGGTGTGCTTGCCACCGAAATATCGGTAGACGGCGGACAAACGTGGGCCCGAATTGACTCACTCCGTAACGACGAAGGCTCATACGACTGGCGCACCCACGAGTTTAAGCTGGGCAAGTACCTCGATGGCCACAACTTCTTCTACATACGTTTCCGTGCCTACGGCCAGGACTCGCGCTACGTCAACTACTGGTTTGTTGACGATGTAAAGATTTGGAACCCCGCCACACACCCCGTCACCATCAAGACCGTGTGCAACAACCAGCCCGTCGGTGCCTGCACCGTCACCCTCGAGGCCGACAATGGTGCCCGTTACACCGTGGTCACCGATGCGCAAGGCAGCATAGCCATGCCCGAGGTGGAGGAGGGCAACTACACCGTGCATGCCGAGGCCGCAGGCCACAACTACTTTACCGGCACATGGACACTCGACAGCAAGGGCGCCTCAAGCTACACCATCAGCATGCAGCGCCCCGTGCTCAACGTGTCGGCACACGAGGTAAATGCCACCACCGCCCTTGAGTCGCAAACCACCCAAACCATCACGCTCGAGAATGCGGGCAACGGCGATTTGCAGTACAACCTGTTCCCCACACCCGTCAAGGGTTCGGGCAACACCGACCACCGTTGGGATATCACCCAGACGTTCGACGCCTCGGGCGACATACAAAGTTGTGTGGCGTTTGACGGAGAGGACTTCTACGCCTCGTCAAACTTCTTCCTTGGCAAGTTCTACAAATACAGTCGCGACGGCCACTTTGTAGAGGAGTTCTCGGTGCCCGGCATGTACTACGCCCTCAACGACATGACCTTTGATGGCCGCTACTTCTACGCCTCCGACCGCAAGAACCGCATATTCCAGCTCGACTTGCGCCACAAGCGCCTGATTGGCACCATCGACATACCCACAGAGCCCAGTCTCTGTGTAACCCACATTGCCCACGACCCCCGCAGCGACGAGTTCTGGGTGGGCGACTACAACACCCTTGGCCGCGTCAACCGCAAGGGCGAGGTCACACTGGCCTTCTACAAGCTCAATGCCAGCAACGCCATGGACGTTTACGGCACAGCCTTCGACAATGTGACCCCCGGCGGCCCCTATCTGTGGATGAGCAACCTTGTAACCAGCGGGCTCAACGTGGTGGACAAGGTGACCATTGTGCAGTACGACCTGAACAACCGCCGCGTGGTGGGCGACACCCATTCGGCCGTTGATGTGCCGGGTTACAAGCCCGGTTCGCTCAGCACGGGCGAGAACAGTCTGGGCGGTCTGGAGTGTACCACTTCGCTCGTCGACGGACAACTCACCCTGCTTGGCATATTAAATCAGTCGCCCGCACGCGTGTTTGCCTACAAGCTGGCCGACTTCGACCCCTGGCTTAATGTGTCGCCCCTGGCTGGCACACTCAAGGCTGGCGAGAAGCAAACCGTCACACTCAACTTTGATGCGCGCAACGTGGCGTTGAACCAAACTAACACCACCACCTTGCAGTTCAAGTCGATACCCGAACTGACCGACAACCACGACATCAGCATCAGCCTCACAGCCAACCAGGCTGCAGCATGGCCCCGTCCGGTAGCACTCACTGCCAAGGCCGAGGGCGAGTCGGCTGCCGCACTTGCGTGGACCGCCGGCACTGGCAGCACCCCCACGGGCTATGCCATCTACCGCAACGGCGTCAAGGTGGGCGAGACGGCCAACACCGCCTACACCGACACCAAACTGGTGCGTGGCACCTACACCTACACCGTGCAGGCCCTCTACGACGGCAGTCACGCCTCAACTCTGAGCGACACGGCACTGGTGAGCATAGCCAAGGGCGAGCCTTATTTCGCCCCCACACAGCTGCAAGCCGCCATCACCCTCAACAAGCACGTAACCCTTGGCTGGCAGCAGCCCGACGCCCTGCTCAAGCAGCCCGCCACACTGCGCTACGACAAGGGCCAGTGCGACGATGCACTGGGCTACGCCGAGGGAGGCTACTTCTTTGCCGGTGTGGCATTCGATGCCGACGACCTTGCACCCTACCGCGGCATGACACTCGACTCGGTGAGCGCCTTCATTAAGGAGCGTGTCACCTCGCTCTCTGTCAAAATATACAAGGACGGCGCGTGCATATCAACCACACGCATCAATCCCGACGACGTGCTTTATGGCGAATACAGCCGTTTCGCACTGAAAGCACCCCTCACCATTGAGCGCGGCAGCACCTACTACGTTACCCTGCTCGTGGCACACGATGCCAACCTGCTGCCTATGGGCATCAACACTGGCACCACTACCGATGGCAAGAGCAACCTCATGTCTGAAGATGGTGTAACGTGGTTCCCCGCCTCGTATGCCGGATTTGAAAATTCCAACTTCTGTGTGGCCGCCCACCTCAAGCCCAATGCCGCTTACACCGAGACACAGCCCGCGGGCTATGTGGTGTACCGCAACGGACAACAAGTGGCACAAACCACCAGCAGCCAATATGCCGAGGACGTGGCCGAGGCTGGCACCTACCACTACACGGTGGCTTCGGTGTATGCCGACGGTGTGCAGTCAAACCAGAGCGACGCGGCCAGTGTGGAGCGCATCACGCTCGATGCCCCCATGGCACCTGCCACCATCAACACCCAGGTGGTGCGCAACCGCCAGGTTAACCTGCGTTGGAGCATTCCCATGCAGCAGGCATGCACCCTGCCCACCGACCTCGAGCCACAAACGGGCATCAGCCCTGAGGCGCGTCCCGAGTATGTGGGACAGTTCAAGAGCGCCCACACGGGCGAGATGGGCATAGCCTCTGATGGCAAGTACATCTACACCACCAAATATTCGGCCACGGGCATTATCAACCGCTACCTGATGGACGGCACATTCGACACCAGCTTTACCATGATGGTGCCCACCACTCTGACCACAGGTTTCCGCAATTTGGTGTACGATGGCAGCGACTTCTACGCTACTGCCAACGGCTCTACGCTCTACAAGATTGACATGGACAAGCAGGAGATAACCGACGAGATATCAATCTCCGAAATTGGCCGACACATAGCCTATGTGCCCGAACTCGACGGCGGGCGCGGCGGATTTGAGGTGGGCGACTGGCAAACCAGCATCTACACCTCGCTGCATGGTGCCAAGCTGGGCAATGGCCCCACGCTCAAGGGCGCAGCCGGTTCGGCTTACTACAACGGGGTGCTCTACACCTTTGAGCAGGGCTGGGACAAGCGCTACGAACTCTGTGCCTACGACTTTGCCTCGGGCAAACTGTTGTGGCACACCAGTCTGGCCGACTATGCCGCCATCAAACCCACCGAGAATGCCTCGGCCGGCGGCATGAGTGTTATACGCACTGCCGAGGGCTACCAGTTGCTCACACTCTGCCTGCAGGAAACTACGGGCTCGCGCTACATCTACTTCGACCTCGGTTCGGTAAAGGGACTGAGCGGCTATAATGTGTACCGCGACAATGTGAAGCTGAACGAGGCCCCCGTGGTACAGCGTGCTTACAGCGAAACGCTCACCACACCGGGCACTTACAACTACGAGGTGGAGACGGTGTACGTCGACGGCACTACCTCGGCACACTCGGCCCCCGTGGCTGTAACCATCGATGCGGCTACACAAGGCAATGCACCGACCGATGTGCGTGCCACCATGGCATCGTATGGCTACGATGTGAATGTGACCATGATTGACCCCACCACACTCGCGGCTGACACCTACGAGAGTTTTGAACAGGGCAGCAATGGCACGCCTTTCAGCCGCGATGGCTGGACCAACAAGGACAACCTCTTTACCCTGACCAACACCGATGCCACACAGGGCAGCATGGCGCTGCGCTGCGAGGCTGAGGCCAAGGCCGAACTGGTGGTGCCCGTCACAAACGACTATGCAGCACCATTTGCCTTCAGCTTTATGGCGCGCAACATGGCCAAGGCCGAGGGCAACGGCGAAATGCAGGTGCTCACATCGGCCGACGACAATGATGTGGCCAACTTTATCAACCGCGGACGCGTGACCACTGCCGAGGCTTGGCAGCAGTACGACTTTACGTTGCCTGCCGGCACCAAGTATGTGATGCTGCGCGTGGTAAGCGGACATTCGGCCCAGTTGGTCGATGCCATCAGCATCAATGCCGACAAGGCTGGCTCGGTGTATGGCTACGACATCTACCGCAACGGGCAGCTCATTACCGACGCTCCCGTGAGCGGACCGTGCTACACCGACCACAATTTGCTGCCGGGTACTTACAAATACGAGGTGGTGGCGCACTACAACAACTCGGCGGTGAGCCCCATGAGCGAACCCGCACTTGTGACGGTGAACTACACCAACGGCTATCAGCAGCCTGGCACGCTGTCGGTTGAACAGACTGACAAGGGCAATGTGCTCACATGGAGCGTGCCGGCCCTTGGCGATGTGACAGAACTGCGCTGGCACAATGGTGTGTGCGACAACGCGGCCGGACTGCAAAACGGCGGACAGTATTATGCCGGTGTGGAATGGTCGCCCGAGGACTTGAAGCCTTACAGCTCGCTCAGCGTGTCTGAAATCAAGTTCTACATCAACCAGGTGCCCGACGTGCTTTATGCACAGCTCTACGAGGACAACACGCTGGTGTTTGAAAAGTATGTGGACAACCTCAGCCAGTACAGTTTCAACACCGTGCGCCTTGACAAGCCTGTCAAGGTGGACGCTACCAAGCGTCTGCGTGCTGTTATCTATGTGGAACACAACCAGATAACTGTGCCTGTTGGCTACGATGCCGGTCCGGCCCGTGGTGGTAAGGGCAACCTCTACTCAACCGACGGACTGACATGGACCACGCTCGATGACGACGACAGTGGCATTGAGGGTAACTGGAACATTTCGGTGTGCCTGCAGCCTTATGCCGACAACACCAAGGCGGCTCCTACTGCCAACCTCTCGGCCTTGGCCGAGCGCTATGCGCCTGTGGCTGCCACGGCTGCGGCACAGAGCAAGTTGGCTGCCAAGGCTCTCGATGAGCCGCAGGCCGCAAGTTTCTTTAGCGGATACAACATTTACTGCAATGGCGAATTGGTGAACGCAGCTCCGCTCTCGACCGAAGCCACACAGTATGTTGACGCTGCCAAGCATGCCGGACGCTACTATGAATACCAGGTGAAGGCTATCTACCCCGACTATGGCGAGGTTGGCTCAAACGTGGTGCGCATCATGGCCACGGGCATTGATGCCGTGACAACCGACGGTACGGGTGCCGCTGCACCTGCCTACAACCTGAAGGGTATACGTGCCGGCAAGTCGGAGCACGGCCCCGTGATTGTAGGTGGCGTGAAGCGCATGCAGTAACATATCTTTATGCGTTGACGGGTTTACGGGCTGACAGGTCAACAGGTCACCTGCTTAACCCGTTAACTCCCAACGTTTGCTAACGTCAGAATGACGCGTTGGCTCAACCAACCTGGGGTATTTGCCCTTGGGGTGGACTGAGCCAACGCGTTTTTTTGTGCTGTAAGGCGGAGCGTGGATAGCGGGTTATGGCTGTATGGTAAACGTAAACATGCGAACGCAAGCAGCAAACGCTGGCAGCAAATGCAAGCACTAAGCGCTAGCGTTTAGTGGTAGCGTTTAGTGTTAGCGTTTGGTGCTAGAAGAAACGCAAACACTAATGGGGGCGACGCGTCTCGCGTCGGGATAGAGAAAGAATGAAAAACCAAACGCTACTAAATAATAGCAGCATATTTTCCCGACGCGAGACGCGTCGCCCCCATTAGAGCTAGCGTTTGGTGCTAGTGTTTAGTGCTTGCGTTAGGCGCTTGCGTCCGTTTGCATGTTTACGCTAAAAGAACCCAAGACAAGAAAGTTGCATTTGTGACATTTACCATACTACAACTACTTACACACCGAGTATCTTGCATCTTACACAAACGCACTGCAACCCATTGAGTATCAATACTTTACTTAGTGTAAGATGCTGCCAATTTCACCTACACACATCCTACACACCCCTCACGCTGCCACACGGCACAAGCACGGGAGGGCAATATCACGGCATAGGGAGGCAGATATCACGGCATAGGGAAGCAGAAAAGTCTGTTGCTCCGACAGATTTCTCTACGTCCCTATGGCCTATAACCCATCGCATACGACAAAATCAACTGCGGGGCGGCGGGGTGGGGTGTGTAAGATGTGTGCAGGGGTGTGTAAGATACTTTGAAATCATCTTACACTCTTGAAACCTCTGTATATCAACTTGTTACGCACAAAAAGTGTAAGATGGCAGTAAAAGCACACGCACTCTTTTACAAGTGGGCAGACAAAGGGTCTGTGCCCGTGAGCAAACTGATGCGCAACACGATGGCGATAGACCAGCGTACAAAAAAGGGCGGAACCCTTAGCAGGTTCCACCCTTAAAAAAACAATTCATTATGAAGAGGTATAATCTCTCATTGTGTGTTTCGCCATAGGTTAAGCGTAGGTTGGGATGGTTGTTACGCACGGCATAGTGGCGTTCCACCTGATGACCGATGCGCGGTTGTTAAGTGTGGCTTTGTGTAGCACACTTAATTTTCATGGTTGCGATGCAAATGTAAATCTTTTATTTTAATTGACAAACATTATGCAACAAATATTCAAAATAAATGCGCATTTTGTAACAACCGTGCTATTTTAACACTTCAGGGTGGTTCTAAAAGCAGAATTATTAGAACCACCCTTTAGGTTTACTGTCCACACTCCTCGAGCAACTTGATGGCGTCGACATATTGGGCTATGCCTACAGCCACCTCTTTGGCAGCTTTCATGGCCAGCACCACCGTTTGCGGACGGTGTACGACGTCGCCTCCGGCAAACACACCGCGGCGGGTGGTCATGCCCTTGGGACGGTCGCCCACAATGACGTAGCCTTTCTCGTCGACGTCGATACCCTTGGTGGTGCCAACGATGCGGCTGGCGGGGCGTGAGCCGATGGCCAGGAACACGCGGTCGAACTCTACGGTGTGTTCGCCGTCGGGGGTGGCCAGTCTGATGGCACGCACACGGCCCTTTTCGTTGCCAAGGAATTCGATGGAGTTGGTTTTCCACATGAATTTTACGCCTTCCTTTACAGCGTCTTCGTACTCGCTCTTGATGGCGGGCATCTCCTCTTGTGTGCGGCGGTATATGACGGTGACGTCGCCGCCCAGGCGCTGTGCGGTGCGTGCTGCGTCCATGGCCACGTTGCCGCCGCCTATCACGGCCACGCGGTCGCCCTTGCGCAGTGGCACCATCTCGTAGGGCAGGGCACCCTCAACGTAGGCGTTGACGTTGTGCAGGAAGTCGGTTGACTGTGTGACGCGGCGCAGATTAGCCCCCGGCACGTTGAGGTTTTGGGGCAGGGCGGTGCCGGTGCCCATGAATATGGCGTCGAAGCCTTGAGCAAACAGGCTGTCGACGGTGACACCGCTCTCGGGCGAGCCTACAAGGCAGTTGGTTACAAAGTGTACACCGAGCGCCTCGATGCGCTTAATTTCGTTGCGCACCACGGCTTTGGGCAGTCGGTACTCGGGTATGCCGTACATCAGCACGCCGCCTGGCTCGGGCTGCCCTTCGAATATGGTGACATTGAAGCCCTGGCGCGCCAGGTCGCCAGCCACGGTAAGGCCGGCGGGGCCTGAGCCTATGACGGCCACCTTGCCGCGTGTTTTTTCGGGTATGCGCTCGTGGGTCAGGTTCATTTCGGCGTCGAATTGTGCTACAAAGCTTTCGAGCTTGCCCACTCGCACGGGGTTGTCGCGTCGGCCGAGCACGCAATGGCCTTCGCACTGCTTTTCGTGTGGGCACACACGGCCGCAGATGGCGGGAAGGTTGGTTTTTTCGTGCAGTATGGCCATGGCCTCGCCCATGTTGCCCTTTGAGAGCTCGTGTATGAAGTCGGGTATGTTGTTCTCGATGGGGCAGCCCTTTTTGCATTGTGGCACTTTGCAGTGCAGGCAGCGCTTCGCTTCTTCAATGGCCTCGCGCATGGTGTACATTTTGTTTACCTCGTCAAAATAGGGCAGGTGGTGTGTGTTCTCTTCGTTCATCAGTTTGTGTTTACTTGATGTGTTCAATCACCTCGTCGATGCTGAGGCTTTGCTGCTCGCCGGTCTCCATGTTTTTAAGAGCTACCTTGCCTTCGGCCATTTCGCTCTCGCCAACCAGGGCCACGAAGGGCACTTTGTGGGCGTTGGCGTAGCTCATCTGCTTTTTCATTTTAACAGAGTCAGGGTATACCTCGGCCGAGATGCCGGCCTTGCGTATGGCGGCGGCCAGGCGCAGGCAGTGGGCGGCTTCGTTGGCACCAAAGTTGATGAACAGAATGCGGGCGCCCGAGTTGGTTTCGGCAGGGTAGAGGTCGAGCTGGGTGAGAACGTCGTAGATGCGGTCGGCACCAAATGATATGCCGACGCCGCTCAGGCCTGGCAGACCGAATATGCCGGTGAGGTTGTCGTAGCGGCCGCCACCAGTGATGGAGCCTATCTGTACGTCGAGTGCCTTGACCTCGAATATGCAGCCCGTGTAGTAGTTGAGGCCGCGGGCCAGGGTGAGGTCGAGCTCGAGCTCGTTGCGCAGTTCGCTGGCCTTGAGGGCGTTGAGCACAAAGGCTACTTCGTCAACTCCCTTCAAGCCCGTCTCGCTGGCGGCCAGCACTTGGCGCATGGTGTCGAGTTTCTGCTCGTTGGTGCCCGAAAGCGAGATGATGGGCTGCAACTTTTCAACAGCCTCCTCGCTCAGGCCTACGGCGCGCAATTCTTCGTTTACCTTGTCAAGGCCTATTTTGTCGAGCTTGTCAATGGCCACGGTGATGTCGACGATTTTGTCGGCTGCACCTATAATCTCGGCTATGCCGCTGAGAATTTTGCGGTTGTTGATCTTGATGCAGACACGAATGCCGAAACGGCTGAATACCTCGTCGACAATCTGCATCAGCTCTACCTCGTTGAGCAGTGAGTCGGAGCCTACCACGTCGGCGTCGCACTGGTAGAACTCGCGGTAGCGGCCCTTTTGCGGACGGTCGGCGCGCCACACGGGTTGTATCTGGTAGCGCTTGAAGGGCATCTGCAACTCGTCGCGGTGCTGCACCACGTAGCGTGCAAAGGGCACGGTGAGGTCGTAGCGAAGGCCTTTCTCGCAGAAGCGGGCTGCGAGCTGGGCCGAATTCTTTTCGGCGTATTCCTCGGCGGTCACTTCGCCACGGAAGTTGCCCGAGTTGAGTATCTTGAAGAGCAGTTTGTCGCCCTCCTCGCCATACTTGCCCATGAGGGTGGAGAGGTTCTCCATGGCGGGCGTTTCAATCTGACGGAAGCCGTAGAGTGCGTACACCTCGCGTATGGTGTTGAAAATATAGTTGCGGCGGGCCATTTCGACCGCACCAAAGTCGCGTGTGCCTTTGGGTATGCTTGGTTTCTGTGCCATGTTGTAAAATTTTTAGATATTTGTGGGCAAAGTTACTAAAAACCCATGTTTTTATTAAAGCTTCACCCTTATTTCTTTGTACACGCGCGGTTTAATACACGCTCCTGATGGAGTGACTTGTGTCTGCCTGCTTTGTATGTGGTGGCGCGGTGTGTGTGGTGGATATACGCAAAAAGTCTCCAATCTGTGCCGATGCTGCGGGGCATCGGTTACGGATTGGAGACTTTTTTGCCAGTGAAGCCGCGGCGGGTGCACCGGGGCGGCTATGTGGGGCGTGGGGGAGCGGGGGTCAGAAGAACTGGCCCTCGTTGATGAGGCGGCGCGTGGCGTCGGGATCGCTGTTGGGGCATATCATCAGTATGTCGCCTTGCTGTGCTATCACGTAGCCGTCGAGGCCGGCTATGATGGCTTTCATGTGTTGGGGCAGCCGCACCATGCAGTTTTGGGTGCCTTGCAGCATCACGCGGGCACCACCGCTCACGGCATTGCCGTCGGCATCGGTGTGCGACACTTCGTGCAGCTCTGTCCAGCAACCTACGTCGGCCCACCCAAAGTTGCACTCCAACACTGCCACATTGTTGCAGTGCTCGAGCACAAGCAGGTCGATGCTGCGCGGCAGGCCCTCGGGTATGCATGAGCGCACGTAGTTCATCTCCTCGGCTATGGTGACCATTTGTTTGGCCACCTCTTCAACGGGGCGGTCGGGGCGGTGTGCCATGCTTGAGAGGTGCTGGCCGAGGGTCTTGCCTTTCCACATGAATATGCCGGTGTTCCACAGGAACTCGCCGCTCTGCATAAACATCTTGGCGTAGTCAAGTTCGGGCTTCTCGCTGAACGATTGCACTTTGTGCAGCTTGTTGTCGGCGTTGCCTATGGCGTTGCCCATCTGTATGTAGCCGTAAGCTGTGTTGGGTTGCGTGGGTTTGACGCCTATGGCCAGGAAGTCGGCGTGGGTGTCAACGTAGTCGAGGCCGCGCAGTATCTGGGCTTCGAAACGGTCGGCGTGCTGTATGAGTTGGTCGGCCGGACTTACCACTACATTGGCATCGGCATCGGACAGCACTGTGTGCCATGTGCCCCAAATGGCTGCGGGGGCGGTGTTGAGCTGCACGGGCTCGGGCAGAATGTTGGCCTCGGGCACTTCGGGCAGTTGCTCGCGCACAAGGGACACATAGCTCTCGTAGGTGGATATGTATATGTGGTTGGTGGGGATAAAACGGGCAAAGCGGTCGAAGGTTTGTTGCAGCAGGGTGCGGCCTGTGCCGAAGAAGTCGATAAATTGTTTGGGCAGCTCCTTCTGACTTGCGGGCCACAAGCGGCGTCCAACACCACCGGCCAGAATGATACAGTAGTTCTTATTACGTGTTTCCATTATCAAGGATTAGTGGGTTAGTTACTGTGTTTTTGAAATGATGGCTTTCGGGGCCAGTTTTCCTCGTGGTGGGAGGCGTATGGTTGTGAAAGCGATGCTAAGTTAACGAAAAAAACTGCCGTTTGGTATTGCTCCCTGGATTAAAAAAACGAAAAACCGCCTTTTATATCATTATCCGCGGCAGTTGTACCAACGGATTGGGGTTGGTAAAACGACGCGGGAGGGCGTGCCAATAACCGTAATGTGTGTGACGGTTGTAGGCATGCCCTCCCGCGTGGTGAGGTTGTTATGTTATGAAGGCACGTTATGCGTCGCCCTCTTTTTTGCCCTTGTTAGGACGTCGGCGGCCTCTGTGCTTGTGTGGCTTGGGCTTGTCTGCATTGGCCGTGGGCGCATTGGCGCTGGTTGCATTTTCGGCCTTGCCATTGGCGTCGCTTTCTGTGCCTTGTTTGTTGGCATTTTGTGGACGGCGGCGACGGCGGTTGTTGTTAGTCCGCTTTTTGTTGCGCTGAGACTTGTTTTGCGTTGCTTCAGCCTCGTCCTCTTGTGAGGCCGTGTCGCTTTTGCTGTCGGCGCTGTCAAAGTTGTTATTTCGCAATGTGGCAAAATGTTCGTCGTGCTCTGTGCCGAACACGATGTCGTCCAGCGTGAGCGATGGCACAATGCTTGTGGCGGCGTCGGACTCGCTGTCGTTGTCAAGGTCTTTGTCCTCGGTTTCAGCAGCCTCGGTGGTTTCAACGGCAGTGGCGGTAGTGTAGTCGGCAGTGGCGTCGGTGTCAATGGTGTTGATGGTAGTGTCATCACCCTCTTCGGCTACGCTGTCAGTATCAACGGCCATACTGTCGCTTTCTTCGGCCACTTTGTCTGCCTCCCCAGCCTCATTTTCAGCCTTCTCTGTTGCGCTGTCAAATGCGGTCTCAGCTTCGGGTTTGGTCTCGGGCTCAACTTCTGTTTCCATTTCAGCCAATGCTTCGTTTGTGGCCTCTTGGCTTTCGAACTCGGCTTCGTGGCTTTCATTTGTAACCTCTTGGCTTTCGAGTGCGGCCTCCTGGCTTTCGTCCTCAGCTTGCTGTGCAGGCTTGATGTCCTCCTTTATGATGAAGGTTTCTTCTACTTCGGCCAGCGTTTGCACTTCGTCGGCTGTGTGGGCAGTGTCAGCGTCATTGGCCATTTCAGCGCTTGGGGCAACGGGTGCTTCGGCTTCGGCGTGGCTGGGTGCTTCGGTCTTGGTGTGGCGGTTCTCTGCGATGGCTTCAGCCTCATGGTCGGCGTGTGTGCGGAGTGCGCCTAACAGACCCGATATTTGTGTCTGCGTCTCGCTTGCCACGGCTTCGGTCAGAGGTTCAGGCTCTGCCTTGGTTTCGATGGCTTCGGCTTTGGCCTTGGCCTTTTCAGCCATTTGGCGCTTGTGCTCTGCCTTGGCGCGTTGTCGTTCCACTTCGGCTTGGCGTTCAGCCTCGCGTTTGGCGGCACGCTCCTCGGTGGTAGTGGCACCCTTGGTCTGTCCCTTCACGGCATCGCCCATGGTCTTGGGGCCGCGGTTGCGTGTGCGCTTTTTGCGCAGGCTCTCGTCGGCAGCTTTCAACTCGTCCTCTTCGGGGGGGGCGGGTATTCCCTTGGCCTCGTAGTCCTCAGCCGTGAGCACGGGTTCGGCAGGTGGTGTGTCAATCACTTCGTACGAGGCAGCCTCGTCGTAAGCTGTGTCGTAAGCCTCGTCGGAGAGTTCCTGTGCGCTCTTCGGAGCCTTGCTGTCCTGCTCTTCAAGCACGGGGGCGTCGGCCTTGTTCTTGCCCTTGGCTTTTGAAGTCTTGCCCTTGCTCAGTCCGTCCTCGATGGTGTCGATTTTGGGCAGAGCGAACGACTCTTCGGCCTCCATGGCAGTGCGCTTTTCTTTAGCACGGAAGATGCTGTCGTATGTGGCAGGCTCGCGGCGCATGCGTGTGAGTGCCTCTTTCGAAGCCTCCTGCTGGCTCTCCTTTTTTGAGCGTCCGCTGCCGCGTGCTATGGTGATGCCTTCGATGCTGATAACGGTGCGGAAGCCCTTTTCGCCATCGCAGGCAGAGTCTTTAAAGTTGATGTTGATGCGGTTTTTCTGACTCCACTCCAGCAGTTTGCTCTTAAAGTTAACCTCCTTCTGCGCCACGTTGTCGAGGTCGACGTACCGGCCTATAACGCGGTTGTTAATGAACCATTGGCAAGTTTTGAAGCCGCGGTCCAGATAAATGGCCCCCATCAGTGCTTCAAAGGCATTGCCGCCAATGTTGGTGTGGCTCATGCGTGTGCCTTGTGCGGCCAGAATCAGCTTTTCGAGCCCCATGTCGGCAGCCAGTCGGTTAAGTGCCTCGCGCTGCACGATTTTGGAGCGGGTAGATGTGAGAAAGCCCTCGCGCTTGTGTGGAAAGTGGTGGAAGAGAATGTCGCTCACGATAGTCTCGAGCACGGCGTCGCCCAGATATTCGAGTCGTTCGTTGTTGAGCGGTTTCGAGGTATTCTCGCTGCGCTGTTTGCGGTCGCGGTTGTTGGCCTTGCGGTCCTTGCCGCCCTTTTTGCTGTCGGCGTCACGTCGGTAGCTGAGCGACTTGTGCGAGAAAGCGATGCGGTATATCTCGATATTGTGCGGGTAAAAGCCCAATATGTCGTATAGGGCCGACAGAAACTCCTTGTTCTTGCGGAAGGGGAGCTTCATGCGGTCAAATAAGTTCAGTATCATATATATGCAGTGCAAATGTGGCGTGACGTGCTGTTGCGCAAGTCGTGCGCACAAATTGCCGTTGAATTAGGGTGTATGATGTGGATATGGGAAAAGCGCAAATGTGCAGATGCGCCAGCGTGCCGAAATGCTATGCGTGATAGCATTTGCACATCTGCGCATTTGCACATTTGCACATGTTACGCGCCTTTGGGTGCGTTAGGCTTCATACTTCTTTACAATGCAGCAGGCGTTGTGTCCGCCAAAGCCGAATGTATTGCTCAATGCAGCGCGTACGGTGCGCTTTTGTGCCTTGTTAAAGGTGAAGTTGAGGTTGTAGTCGATGTTCTCGTCGCGATCGTCGTCCTCGTGGTTGATGGTAGGCGGCACGATATCGTTCTGCACCGAGAGGCAGCAGATGAGTGCTTCAACAGCACCGGCAGCACCGAGCAAGTGGCCGGTCATACTCTTTGTAGACGAGATGTTGAGCTCGTAAGCGTGCTGGCCAAAGAGCTTGGTAATGGCCTTCACCTCAGAGATGTCGCCCACGGGGGTAGATGTGCCGTGCACATTGATGTAGTCGATGTCCTCGGGCTTCATTTCAGCGTCTTCGAGGGCAGCCTTCATCACGAGGTTGGCACCGAGTCCTTCGGGGTGTGAGGCAGTGATGTGGTGTGCGTCGGCCGACATGCCAGCGCCAGCCACTTCGCAGTAAATCTTGGCGCCGCGTGCCTTGGCGTGCTCAAGTTCCTCAAGAATGAGTATGCCGGCACCCTCGCCCATGATAAAGCCGTCGCGGCTCTTGCTGAAGGGGCGTGAAGCGTGTGTGGGGTCGTCGTTGCGTGTTGAGAGCGCGTGCATGGCGTTAAATCCGCCTACGCCGCAGGGCCAGATGGCAGCTTCGGCACCACCGGTCACCATGGCGTCGGCCTTGCCGAGGCGAATGAGGTTGAAAGCGTCGGCCAGAGCGTTGGTTGAAGAGGCGCAAGCCGACGTAGTGGTGTAGTTGGGGCCATGGAAACCATACTGGATAGAGATTTGTCCGGCAGCAATGTCGGCAATCATCTTAGGAATGAAGAAGGGGTTGAACTTAGGGCCGTTTTCCTTGTTGATGGCATAGTAGCCAGCTTCCTCCTCAAAGGTGTGAATACCACCGATACCTACACCGAGCACCACGCCGATGCGGTTCTTGTCGATAGTTTCGAGGTCCCAGCCGCTGTCCTTGATAGCCTCCATGGCAGCCACGAGAGCGTACTGCTCGTAAAGGTCCATTTTGCGAGCCTCCTTGCGGTCGATAAAGTCGGTAGCCTTAAAGCCCTTCACCTCGCATGCAAACTGTGTTTTGAACTTCGACGCATCGAAGTGTGTGATAGGGCCGGCGCCGCTAACGCCGTTCTTGATGTTTTCCCAAGTTTCGGGTACTGTGTTACCTACTGGTGTGAGGGCGCCAAGGCCTGTTACAACAACTCTTTTGAGTTCCATAAAGTTTGAATATCGTTAATGAATGCGCAGCCGTCAGCTTGAGTGGCAGCATGGGCGGTGTGTGCCCTGTGGCTCTCTCTGCACTTTAGTAGATTAGCACGCACGCGGCAGTGTGCTGTCCGCTTGTTTCCCGCGCCACGCGATGGGTGGGCTGGGGTAGTACTCGCTAATCTACTAAACAAATAAGGCGTGTTTCGAGGGGTGGGCTTGTGTGCACCAGAGCCGTTCAGCTGTGTGCTGCAGCATAGGGGTGAAACGTGTTGATATGCAGTGTTTTTGTAGGCGTGTAATGCCATAATGCAATTAACGTTTAACGTACAGCGACCTGTCTCCACACCGTCAGGGGCTGACAGCATAGCGACGCAGACGCGTAACGTTAAACGTTAATTGTTTTGGGTTGGGTAGTCGTAAGACAAGCAGATTACTTGTTAACTTCTCCTTCGATGTAAGCGATAGCGTCACCTACGGTTGAAATCTTTTCAGACTTGTCATCGGGGATAGTGATGCCAAATTCCTTCTCAAATTCCATGATGAGCTCTACAGTGTCGAGAGAGTCAGCACCGAGGTCGTTAGCGAAGCTTGCTTCGTTCTTAACTTCAGATTCGTCAACGCTGAGCTTGTCAACGATGATAGCCTTTACTTTTGCTTCAATATCAGACATAGTTTCTTTATTTGAATTTAATGAATTATGTTCCTTGTATTTAAGTTTCCGCGTGCAAAAGTAATGCTTATTCCTAATACTGACAAACTTTTAGGCTAAAAAGATACGATAAATTGCACGTTTTTTGAAAAAGTGTGCGTTACCGGGCATTAGGGCCGTGTTTTCCAGCACAATCCGTCGAGTGATTTGTGCTCCCTGACAAAGCAAGAGCACAGCAGGCCAACAGCCACCGATGTGGCCATGCCGATACAGCCGTAGAGCAGAAAACTCGTGTCGGTGAGATAGCGCACGGCAAACACTGCTCCCACGCCACACACAAAGCCCGTAAGAGCCGCTTTGCCGCCGATGCGCGGAAAGAATATGCCCATCAGGAACAGACCGCCGAGACCGCTTGAGAGCAGTCCGAGTATCTCCTGGAAAAAGTCAAGCAGCGAGAGAATGTGCCACGTGGCCATGAGCAGTGCCATGCACATGCCCAATGCGCCCGACACGATGCAGGTGCGGCGTGCCACGCGCAGGGTGGCAGCATTGCTGGCAGTGGGGCAGAAGCGTTGGTAAAAGTCGACACTGTAGGCCGTGGCCACAGAGTTGATGTTGGACGAGATGGTGCTCATGGTAGCGGCAAAAATAGCCGCAATGAGCAGTCCGGCCACCCCTTGTGGTAGCTGGCTCATCATGAAGAATGGGAATATCGTGTCGGCCTTGCCCATGGTGTAGTCGAGCGCTGCGGGGTGTGTCTTGAAAAAGGTGTACAACCCTGTGCCAATGGCAAAGAATGCTACACTCACAAACACGCTCATCAGGCCGTTGAGCATGATGCTGCGCCGTGCGCCAGCCTCGTCCTTGGTGGTAAGGTAGCGCTGAATGACAGTCTGGTCGCTGGTGTAAGATATGAGGTTGTTGGCCATACCGCCTAATATGATAACCCAGAAGGTGGCCGAACGGTAGTCGAGGCTCCAGCTAAAGAGCCGCATCTTGTGGTCGTCCATGGCTATCTGCCAGAAACCGCTTGCCCCGCCATCGGTGCCCCACACCAGGTAGCCGACTGCAAAGAGTGCCCCACCCACCAGTATGAAGCCCTGCACTACATCGCCCCACACCACGGCCTCGACACCACCCATGGTGCAGTAAACGATGGTGACAAGCGCCATGAGCACAATGCAGATGTAGAGGTTGATGCCCGTAACCGCCGTAAGCGCCAGCGAGGGCAAGTAGAGCACCAATGCCATGCGCACCACCATAAAGATGATGAACAAGGCCGATGCCAGCAGACGTGTGGGCGCGTTGAAGCGACGTTCAAGATACTCGTAGGCGCTCGTCACGTTGAGGCGTCTGAAAAATGGCAAATAATACTTGATAACGGGGAACGACACCAGCAGTATGGTCACCAGCATGGGGTAGTAAGTCCAGTCGGTGGCGTAAGCCTTGGCGGGGTAGGCCATGTAGGTGATGGCGCTGAGCATGGTGGCATAGATGCTGATGCCCGCTGCCCACCAGGGTATGCGGCCGCCGCCCTTGAAAAAGTCGTCGGCATTGCCCTCGCCGCGCTTCATAAAGTAATAGCCCAGTAGCACCATGCCCACGAGATAGGCCACGAGCACGGTCCAGTTGAGCCACCCAAAGGTGGGCCGCACGTCCATCTTGACAGCTGTTACGGCTGCCGACCTGATGCCCGGCTTGCTCTCGCCGTCCACCACCACCCATTCGCCGTCGCATGCCACAAGGGCAGCCCCGGCGCGTGCCAACAGCGGCGAGCGGCTTTCGGCCACCCACGTGTTGGTGATGGTGTGGTAAATAATGAGTTCGTCGTTGAAAGCGTACCAAGCCTCGGGCTGGCGCATGTAGGTGGCCTTTTCGAGTTCGAGCCTTGCTACATAGGCGTGCATGGCCTGTGTGCCATACCTTTGGGCGTCGATCCGTGCCTGTTTGATGAGCAGAGGTCGGTTGATGGCCGCCTCAAAGCGCTGCTTGTTCACACCGCCCGCAAACACTATATGGGCACAGCCCGAGGGCACACCTGCGGCACCGGCCAGGGTGACGGCCTCGGTGCGGCCGTGTGGCACAATGGGGGCCATACGTGTCCATTGGTGTGTGGCGGGGTTGTAACACCACCCGTCGGTGTGTGCCATGCCCCGTTGGGTGTCGGTGGCAGGGGCAAATCCGCCCGCCAGGTAAAAGCAAGGCCCCGTGGCGCTGTTCTGCACCACGCCCACGGGCTGCACACGTGCGGCACCGGGCAGGTCGGGCAGGCGCTCCCACTGCTTGCCGCCGGGGAAACGCAGACGGTAGGCAGCCTGTGAGGGGCTGCCGTTGCTCAGTCCGCCGGCCACGTAGATGTAGCCGCCACCGTAGGCCCCCGCCATGTTGTCGAGCGGCTGGGGCAGTGCGGGCAGTGCCTCTATTACGAGTTGGTGGTTGTGGCCCGACTTGAGGTAGTAGCCGTTGGCCAGGCTCTGCTTGCCGTTGCTTGTGCCGCCCACGCACACCATGCCGTGTGGCACACTTACCCCCACGCCGTAGGCAGCGGGCTGCGGCAGACAGCCTATTTTGTGCCATTCCATCGTGCCCGCGGGGTGGTGCAAGTTAAGTTCGTAGATGTCGGCATAGAATTGCTTGTCACCGCCGTCGGCAGCCGGTGTACCCGGAAAGTTGCAGCCGCCGGCCACTAATAGTTTGCTGCCTGTGCTGCCGGCAAATGCGGCCGACACGCCTTGCTGCCCGTTGACGCGCAGTGGAGGCAAGGGGCGGTAGCTGACGGAGTTGAAGGGGTTGTCGTTGCCGCCGTGGCGGGCTTGCGCCTGCATGGTAAGTGCCAGACAGAGTGTGAGCAGGGTGAGTAGCAATTTGTTCATGGTGGTGATGATATTAGATGTATATCCGTTGGCGGAATTTCAGGTTAACGGGTTGACAGGTTAACAAGTAAGTATGTTACACGCAACTTGTGATGTTAAAGTCGGAATGGTGAGCAATTTGAGCTACTTGGTCCACTTGCTTGTTGCCCGTTGCCTTGTCAACTTGTTTGCCAGTTCCGCCAATTGGTTATGATTGGGCAAAGATACGTAATCGTTTGCATCTGCAATGTAATATTTGCCACAAAAAGGTGGTTGATGGGGTTGTGAGTGACTCTTTTCCCGACGCGAGACGAGACTGCTGAAAATTGCCCCGACGCGAGACGCGTCGCCCCCATTAGTGGTAGCGTTTTGTGCTTGCGTTTTGTGGTACCGGTACCTTTACCATACTACAAAAACTTTACTTGTCGAGTATCTTACATCTTACACTAACTTATTGCAACTCATTGATTGTCAATGCTTTACTTAGTGTAAGATACTACCAATGTCACCTACACGCAACCTACACACCCCACACACTGCCACACTGCACAAGCACGGGAGGAAGATATTACGGCATAGGGGAGTAGAAAAATCTGTTGCTCCGACAGATTTTTCTGTTCCCCTATGCCGTATAACCCGCCGCATACGTCCAAACCGACTGCGCGATAGCGGGGTGAGGTGTGTAAGATGTGTGCAGGAGTGTGTAAGATATTTTGAAATCATCTTACACTCTTGAAACCTCTGTATATCAACCTATTACGTACAAAAAGTGTAAGATGGCAGTAAAAGCACACACATTCATTTATAAGTAGGCTGACGGCGAGGGCGCAAATATTTGTGTACAAGTATGTACACTTTTTTTGTGCCATTGAATGGCGCATGTTGAAAAACGATGCGTTGCGTCATTTGATTGGGTGACGCATTGACGAAGTCAGGTGTATATTTCAATGTGCTGATAATAATGCGGGTGATGCTTGTTGGGCGTTGCTTTTGGCTGTGATGTGTAGAGGGCGTGAGCCTTGTGTCTGAAACAACAGAAATCCCCTTGACGGCTGTGCAGCCGCAAGGGGATTTCGAGCTTCTATGGCTTTATCATTCAATGCTGATTAGTCGCGACGCGGACGGCGTGGTGCGTGACCACCTTCGCCACCTTCGCGGCGCGGACGGCGTGCGGGACGTTCCTCCCAGCCTTCGGGCTTCTCTTCGAGCACGCGGTGTGAAAGGCGGAACTTGCCGGTCTTGTCGTCAATTTCGAGGAGCTTGACCTTGATGGTGTCACCCTCTTTAATGCCAGCTTCCTCAACAGACTCGAGGCGCTTCCATGCTATTTCGGAGATGTGGAGCAAGCCTTCCTTGCCCGGCATGAACTCTACAAAGCAGCCGTAAGGCATGATGCTGACAACCTTGGCGTCGTAAACCTCACCCACTTCGGGTATGGCCACGATGGCACGTATCTTGGCCACGGCAGCATCGATGCTCTCCTTGTTGGGGCCAGACACCTGAATTTTGCCTACGCCGTCTTCCTCCTCGATGGTGATGGTGGCACCAGTGTCCTCCTGCATGCCCTGAATGATCTTTCCGCCCGGGCCAATAACGGCACCGATAAACTCTTTGGGAATTTCGAAGGCTTCGATGCGGGGAACGTGGGGCTTGAGTTCGGGACGTGGTGCGGGCATGGTTTCGAGAATCTTGCCCAAGATGTGCTCACGTGCCTGCTTGGCTTGGTTAAGAGCCTTTTCAAGAATTTCGTATGACAGACCGTCGCACTTGATATCCATCTGTGTGGCAGTAAGACCCTTTGCAGTACCGGTGGTCTTGAAGTCCATGTCGCCCAAGTGGTCCTCATCGCCCAGGATATCGCTCAATATGGCGTACTTGTCCTCGCCGGGGTTCTTGATAAGGCCCATGGCAATACCGCTCACGGGAGCCTTGATGGGCACACCAGCGTCCATCAGTGCCAAAGTACCGGCACATACGGTGGCCATAGACGATGAGCCGTTTGACTCGAGAATGTCGCTCACCACGCGCACTGTGTAGGGGTAGTCGGCAGGGATCTGGCCCTTAAGGGCGCGCCATGCCAAGTGGCCGTGACCAATTTCGCGGCGGCCTACGCCACGCTGTGCCTTGGCCTCGCCAGTTGAGAAGGGAGGGAAGTTATAGTGGAGGAGGAAGCGCATGTAGCTCTTGTCGAGCACATCGTCAACCATCTTTTCGTCGAGCTTGGTGCCGAGGGTGGCAGTGGCCAGAGCCTGTGTTTCGCCACGTGTGAAGATGGCCGAACCATGAGGCATGGGCAGGGGTGACACTTCGCACCAGATGGGGCGGATATCGGTGGTTTTACGGCCGTCGAGACGCTTGCCCTCGTCGAGAATGCAGCGGCGCATGGCATCGCGTTCTACGTCGTGGTAGTAGCGGTCTACCATGGCGTTCTTTTCTTCGAGTTCTTCGGGTGAGAGTTCGGGGTGTGCGGCAGCATAGCGTTCCTTAAATCCTTCGCGTATTTCGGTGAAGGCATCTTCGCGCTGGTGCTTGTCGTGGTCGCCGGCTTCGGCAATGGCGTAGGCGGGCTTGTAGCACTCGTCCTTTACTTGCTGGCGGAGTTCCTCGTCGTTCACCTCGTCGTCGTATTCGCGCTTGACGTCGGTGCCGAGTTCCTTTGAGAGTTCCTTTTGCAACTGGCACATGGGCTTGATAGCCTCGTGAGCCACCTTGAGTGCTTCGAGCAGTGCGCTTTCGGGCACTTCGTCCATTTCGCCTTCAACCATCATGATATTCTCTTCGGTGGCACCTACCATGATGTCCATGTCGGCCTCCTTGAGCTGGTCGAAGGTGGGGTTGACAACGTATTCGCCGTTGATGCGTGCTACGCGCACCTCAGAGATGGGGCCTTCGAAGGGAATGTCGCTGGCAGCGAGGGCTGCTGATGCGGCAAAGCCGGCCAATGCGTCGGGCATGTCAACACCATCGGCTGAGAAGAGCGTGATGTTAACGTATACCTCGCAGTGGTAGTCTGAGGGGAAGAGTGGGCGCAGTGCGCGGTCGACCAGACGTGAAGTAAGGATTTCGTAGTCGCCGGCGCGGCCTTCGCGCTTGGTGAAACCGCCGGGGAAACGGCCTGCGGCGCTATATTTTTCTTTGTAGTCGCACTGGAGGGGCATGAAGTCTGTGCCGGGCTGAGCCGTCTTGGCAGCACAAACGGTGGCAAGCAGCATGGTGTTGTTCATACGCAGCATAACTGCGCCATCAGCTTGCTTGGCCAGTTTGCCAGTTTCGATGCTGATGGTGCGTCCATCGGGCAGCGAAACGGTCTTGGTTATCACGTTCATCTGATTGTTGTTATAAATTATTTTGATTTTACCTTCGTTGTAACGCACAAAAGTAGCAATTATTTTTCAAGTGGAGGGAGTGGGGCTTTACTTTTTTCTGATTTAGAACAAGCTTTGCGAGCTAATGTGTTAACCCGTTGACCCAAAATACCGCCAAAGGGTTAGCCTATTAGCATACTGAAGTTTCGGATTTAACAAGGACGGGCTGAAAGCCCAATGGAGCACATAGCCCAGGGCAAGCGAAGCGGCACCCTGGGTATCGCGTGTTGAAGCAGTCGCGCCCTGTAAGGGCAAAAGCTTTAAGCCTTTATGTTATTCTTACTTGATAGCTGATCCTGCGGTCTTAAAGTGGAACATCGTATGTATATTTTGTTCAACATATGCGTCATGTCCTAAAGCTTTTGCCCTTACAGGGCGCGACTGCTTCAACACGCGATACCCAGGGTGCCGCTTCGCTTGCCCTGGGCTATGTGCTCCATTGGGCTTTCAGCCCGCACTTGCTAAATCCGAAAGTTGAGTGATATGCTAATGAACTAACCCATTAGCATATTGGCCCGCGTTCTGTCACGCTGCCGTCTTCGACATGCCAGATGCGGCAGCCGGGCACTTGCGGAAACATGTGGTTGTCGTGGCTCACCACCACAATGGCGCGTTGGTGGTTCTGCTCGGCCAGCATGGCATAGAGTTTGGTACGCGATGGCTCGTCGAGATGCGTTTCGGGCTCGTCGAGCAGCAACAAGTCGGGCGCCGACACAAAGGCGCGGGCCAAGAGCGTGCGCTGCCATTGGCCGCCGCTGAGCTCGGCTATGGGGCGCTGCGCCAGTCCCTCAAGTTCAAATTGCTCAAGCACCTGCGCCACCTGTTGTCTGTGTGCCTCACTGAAGGGCTGCCACAGCCGTTTGCGGCAGGCAAGTCCTGAGAGCACAATGTCGGCCACGGTGGTGGGAAACTGGCGGTCGATGTGGCGGTACTGTGGCAGATAACCCACCACTACATGCGGTTTGCGCTCAATCTTGCCGCGGGTGGGGGGCAGCAGTCCGGCTATGAGCCGCAGCAGAGTGGTTTTGCCACCGCCGTTGGGGCCGCTGAGCACCACAAAGTCGGTGCTGCGCAGACACTCCTTGATGTGGCACAACACGTGGCGCTCGCCGTAGCTCAGGCAAACGTTGTTGATGTTGAGTATTATGCTGTTGTCGCTGTTCATTGCTTCAGACTTTTCGCTATCAGTTTCATCTGTCCTGGCACATCGTAGCTGAGCGGGTTGATTTCGACCACCTTGGCTCCTATGTCCTGTGCAAGGCGTCGTGCGGCGCGCCCGGTGTGCTCTTTCGACACAAACACCACCTTCACCCCTTCGGCGCGGCAGCGGTTGGCCAACTGCTGCATGTAGGCGGCCGATGGCTCCTTGCCGTCGTGTTCCACGGCCAGCTGATGCAGGCCGTACTGGCGTGCCAGGTAGCCTAAGGCCGGGTGGTAGATGAGGAAGGCGCGCCCCTGCAGCGGCATCAGGCTGCGGCGCAGTTCAGCATCGAGCTTGTCCATTTGCTGTTCAAAGGCTTTGAGGCGCTGCTGGTAGTAGGGGGCATTGGCGCTGTCGGCCTGGCACAGGGCATTGGCCGCATTTTGGGCCATGACGAGCAGGCATTGCGGCGAGAGCCAGGCGTGGGGGTCGATGCTCTCGCCCTCGGCGCCATGGCTGTGGGTGTTGTCGCGCAGGGGGGTGATGCCTTGTGCCAAACTCACCATGCGCAGATCTGGCACGGCGCTGGCCATTTGTGGCAGTTTGGATTGCTCAAAGCCCAATGTGCCGGTGCGGAACACTATCTCACAGTCGTTCAGCTCCATCATTTGCCGTGGGGTGGGCTCGTAGGTTTCAGGACTCGCACCCTGTGGCATAAGGGTGTGCACCTCATATTTGTTGCCCGCAATGGCCTCGACCACATAGCGCAGCGGCTCAATGCTCACGGTGAGCACCGGACGGTCGGAGTCGGCTGTAGGCCGGCGGCAGGCGCAGAGGGCGGTGACGGACAGGAGCAACAACAAGAGGCGTGTGAATGGTTTGTGCATATCGGGGGTGGCGTTTTGTGTGTTGTTATGAATAGGGGTGGGTTATATGGCAATGTAGGCTCTGACTATCAGCCAGTAGCGTATGAATTTGCCGGTGGCAAAGGTTATGAGCGAGTAGAGCAGGTTGACGCGCAGAAAGCCCAGTGCCACGGTGATTACGCTGCCTATGACAGGCACCCATGCCAGCAGTCCGGCCCATGCGCCGTAGCGCCGCACCCATTGCTTGCCACGCTCCAGCTTGTCGGGGGCCACTTTGGTCCAGCGGGCAATCCACTCCTCGCGGCCCATCGAGCCTACGCCGTAGTTGAACAATCCGCCAAGGGTGTTGCCGGCGGTGCCCCATATCAGCAGTTCTACCGGATTGGTGCCGGCAGCCAACAGGGCAAGCAATACGGCCTCGGAGGCAAATGGCAGAAAGGTGCCGGCCAGAAAGGCGGCACAAAACATGCCTATGCCGCCGTGGGCGGCCAGTGTGGTGATGATGGTATCCATAATGATGGTGAAGTGTGTCTTTTCGAGGGGGCCTTATAAGTAGAGTGAGAGATAGTTCCACACGCCAAGGCCGGCGAACACGAGTATGGTGAGGTAGAACCACGCGTTGAAGAAGCGCCCCTTGCCCAAGGCAAAGTAGTGGCCCACGAGTAGTGATGTGTTGGCTATGAACAGGTGTATGGTGCTTTCTAAGCAGTGGGGCAGCACGGCTAACAGCACGGCGAGGGTGAACTCTACCGTGACGATGACGTACGACAGCATTCGGGTGCGTATCTTGTCGTTGTAGGCTGTGCGGAAGGTGTGTATGAGTGCGAGCAGTGCCCAGAACATGATGGCCCCGGCTGTGGCCAGCTGGTTGGGTGGAAAACGGCTGTAGTCGGGCATGATGGGTGTGAACCACTCGTCGAGGTAGAGAAAGGCAGTGTCGAGCTGGTTGTTCCAGATGGCGTAGGCGGCGTATGCCCAATAGGGCAGGGTCAATCCGAAAATGCCGGCCATAAAGGTTCGCCAGTTGAAGTTGCGCAGTTGGAACAGCATGCTCACGTAGAAGGCGAGTGCCAGTACGAGCATGGGCGGAAAGGCCATGCTGCCCATACTGACAAACAGGAATGCGTGGAATATGTAGCCTTCGCACCTGTACTTTTGATATGACGCGAATAGGGTGAAGTAGGCTGCTATCAGGCATACCACAGTCAGCGCGTCGATGTTCCAACAGTGCAGTGTGGGGCACACGAGCATCATGAATAGGAAGGTGGTGCTCATCATGCGGGAGCGTATGCGCAACAGGGCGTTGCGGTTGTTTAGCTCCATAATGAGGTAGGCGGTGAGCATGGTGATGGCCAAACCGCCCCATAGGGTGCTGTCGGCCATGCCGGGCAACACCCATAACACAAGTGTCAGCACGGCCATGCCGGGCAGTGTGAATGAACTTGATACGATGGTGTTTCGGAATGAATGTGTGTACACGGGGATATTGATGTGCAGATGTGGTGCTCGCTATGAATGCGTTGGCGGAATTAGTAAACAAGTTGAAGTTTCAGATTTAACAAGGGCAGGCTGAAAGGTGCTGCGAAATAACGCAAGCACTAATGGGGGCGACGCGTCCCGCGTCGGGAAAAAATGTAGCCATTATTTAGCAGAGTTCGTATTTTGCTCCTTCTATCCCGACGCGAGACGCGTCGCCCCCATTAGAGGTAGCGTTATTTCGCAGCACCTTTCAGGCCGCACTTGCTAAATCCGAAACTTGAGTACTTACTTGTTAACCTACTCGTTAACCTGAAATTCCACCAACGGGAACAGATATGCTGAAATGCAGATGTGGTTGCTCGTTGTGCTCACAGATATGTCGAAATGGCTGACGCCGCAGTGCCAGATTTTTTAGCGCTACGGCGTCTGCCTCATTTGCACATCTGCACATTTGCACATCTGCATATCATAAGCTCGCGCAGCGAACTTAAAGGTCCTGTCCGATGTCGCGGCGGAAGTACTTCTTGTCAAAGTTGATGTGTGCGGCGCCTTCCATCGATTTGGCCAAGGCTTCAGCTTTATCCTTGCCGTAAGAGCTTACGGCTATGACGCGGCCGCCAGCAGTGACAAGCTTGCCGTCCTTAATGGCTGTGCCAGCATGGAACACCACGCTGCCGTCGATGTCGGCACCGGTGATTTCGTAGCCCTTGTCGTAGGCTTGGGGGTAACCGCCCGACACACACATGACGCACACGGCGGCACGTGGGTCGAACTCAACCTTGCGCTTGTCAAGGTCGCCTTGGGCCACACCTTCAAACAGGTCGACAATGTCGCTCTTCAGGCGCAGCATGACGGTTTCGGTTTCGGGGTCGCCCATGCGGCAGTTATATTCAATAACCTTGGGCTGGCCGTCGCAGTTGATAAGACCGAAGAAGATAAAGCCCTTGTAGTCGATGCCCTCGGCAGCAAGCCCGTCGACGGTGGGGCGTATAATCTCGTCCTCAACCTTTTGCATCCACTCTTTGGTGGCAAAAGGTACGGGCGATACAGAGCCCATGCCGCCGGTGTTGAGGCCGGTGTCGCCCTCGCCAATGCGCTTGTAGTCCTTGGCTTCGGGCAGAATTTGGTAGTGCTTGCCATCGGTGAGCACAAACACCGAGCACTCGATGCCCGAGAGGAACTCCTCAATGACTACGCGACTTGAGGCATTGCCAAACATGCCGCCGAGCATGTCGCGCAGTTCCTTTTTGGCCTCGTCGAGTGTGGGCACAATGAGCACACCCTTGCCGGCGCACAGGCCGTCGGCCTTGAGCACGTAGGGGGCTTTGAGTGTTTCAAGAAATTTGCAACCCTCCTCAACCTGTGTGCCGTCAAAGGTTTCGTAGGCAGCGGTGGGTATGTTGTGGCGCTTCATAAAGCCCTTGGCAAAGTCCTTCGAGCCTTCGAGCACGGCACCAGCCTTCGACGGGCCGATAACGGGCACGTGCTTTACGTCGTCGCGCTGCTTAAAGTAGTCGTATATGCCCTCTACCAATGGATCCTCGGGGCCAACCACCACCATGTCCACCCCATGGGCCACCACAAAGTTGGCCACGGCGTCAAAGTCGTCGGCCTTGATGGCCACATTCTCACCGGCATTGGCTGTGCCGGCGTTGCCCGGTGCAATGTAGAGTTTGTCGATGAGGGGGCTTTGTGCTATTTTCCATGCCAGTGCGTGCTCGCGGCCGCCACTGCCCAAAAGTAAGAGTTTCATAATACTTGACTGTTTCGTGTATGTATATAATGTATATGTGCGTGTTGTGTTGCGCGTTGGCAGAATGGGTTGGCGTCAGCCCGCTCAGTCCTCCCCGCGGCTATGTGTTTTGCAAAGGTAAGACATTCTGCGCACAATAGCGCTATGTGGCTGGCATAAAACTCGCAAAAAGACCTGGCGGCCCTTCAGTGCAAGCCATGTACTCTCTTACACATAGGGGCCGCCAGGCGGTTATCCTTTCAACACAATATTATTAAATAGTTGTCGCATCACTTCAGTTCGAACACGTGGCTCGTGCCATCTTTTTGGTCGAACACCTCAAGCCCTACCTTCATCAGGTAGTCGCCGCTGAATTGCTGTCCGTTGTAGCCGAAGGCCGACTGCGTGTTAGGCATCAGGTTGATTTCGGTAACGGTGTACTGGCGGTTAGGGTCGAGGCCCTGCAAGCAGACGCGTGTGAGCGGCTCCTTGTAGCGGGGGTGCAGGTTGTAGGCAAAGAGCACGGCGTGTGCCTTGTCCTTCGACACATAGTTGAGGGCACTGTGTGCCGACTCGTAGGGCGATACCAGACGGTATTGGTCGCCGTCGAGAATGACGGGCTTGAGACGTGTCCAGTTGGCTACAGCCTCCTGCACAAACTTGTAGTCGTCGGTGCCCTTGAGCGGTTTGAGGTCGATGTCGAAACCGAGCTTGCATGAGCTGCACACATCGGTGCGGAACTTCAGGCTTGTGTTCTTGTTCCAGTTGGTAACGTGTGACCCCATGGTCTTGGCGGGGAAGAACTTAGACAGGCTCCACTGTATGTAGAGGCGTTCGTAGGGGTCGGTATCGTCTGAGCACCAGAACTCTGTAAAGTACTTCAGCGCCTCGTAGTCCATACGGCCACCACCGCCCGAGCAGAGCATCATGGGCAGTTTGGGATATTTGGCCTTGATGCGGCTCATCACCTTGTAGATGCCGCGCACGTGGTCGATGTAGAAGTTGCCCTGGTTGCCCTTGTGGTAAGGCGAGTAAATGTTGGTGATAGGGCTGTTGCAGTCCCACTTAAAGTACGCCACCTCGGGGTTCTCGGTCATGATGCGGTCAATCACGCCAAACACGTAGTCCTGCACCTTGGGGTTGGAAATGTCGAGCACCAGCTGGTTGCGGTAGTAGTAAGTGTCGCGGTTGGGCTGCTGAATAACCCAGTCGGGGTGTTTCTCAAATAGTTCGCTCTTGGGGTTCACCATTTCGGGTTCCACCCAGATGCCAAACTTCACGCCGGCCGCCTTGGCGTCGCGCACCAGTCCGGGAATGCCGTCGGGCAGCTTGTTGTGTGTCACCTCCCAGTCGCCCAGTCCGGCGTGGTCGTCCTTGCGTGGGTATTTGTTGGCAAACCAGCCATCGTCGAGCAGAAACATGTCCACGCCCAGGTCCTTGGCGTCCTTCATCAGTTCGGCCAGGCTCTTTTGGTCAAAGTCAAAGCCCGTATTCTCCCAGTTGTTGAGCAGCGTCATGCGGTCGCCCATGCCCATGTTCACCTGATAGCGTCGTGCCCAGTCGTGCAGGTTGCGGCTGGCCTGGCTGGTGCCGGTGCTGCTTGTTGTAAATATGAACTCGGGTGTGGTAAAGGTTTCGCCGGCGCGCAGTTTGTAGTCGCTGGCATAAGGGTTGATAGCCGGTATCACGCGCAGTCCGCCCACATTGTCCACCTCGAAGGTAAATCGGAAATTGCCCGTCCAGCCAATGGTGCCAAGCACCACGTTGCCCTCGTTCTCCTTGGCAGGCTCGTTGAGGCCCAGTTCAAAGAAAGGCTCAGTGTGCATGGCAGCACGTGTGCCGAGTTTGGTGTCGATAATCTTTTTGCCGGCAGTGAGCTGCACCGTTTCGGGTTGCCCCTCCTTGGCCCAGTCGCTGTGGTACGAGGTAAGGTAATATTGGGGGGCGTTAAAGTAGAGCATGGTGCTGCTGTACCGCCACAGCGTGACGGGGCTCTTCTCGTTGTGGCTGATTTCGCTCCATGCCTTGATAACGTTCTCCTTGTTATAGGCCACATAGTGCAGTTTCACGGTGTCGGGATATTTGTCGTCCTGCAGGGTGATGATGGTTTCGGTGCCGCCGTCCACAGCCTTAGTCTCCACCCCCTTGTAGCGCAGGTAGGTGGTCATGTTGCCATCGGCATGGGTTATGGCCACGGCAGGTTCAAAGTAGTCCTCGTTGCCCGATGCCGCACACACCTCGTGTCCGCGTGTGCTCACGGCGCCGTCTGATGCGGCATAAGTGTTCCACGTAATGCGGTCGTAGTCGGCGGCATTGTTGAGCTTGTCGCCCAGGTATACCTGGTAGAGTCGGCCCTTTGGCGAAACCTTCATCACCAAGTCGGTCTTATCGGTGCTCACGCGCACGGTTTGCGCATTCATTGTGGCCGAGGCCAGCGAAACGGCCATGATGGCAAGTGCCGGACGGCCTATTTGTTGGAATATATTGGTAAACATGGTGTATTATATGTTTTAGAGGGGTGAAGGGCGGCGGGTGGCAACCCTTCACCTTGTTAAACTTGTTACTCCTTAATATATGGTATATCGAAACTTTAGAACTTGAAGCTTGCGCTGAATTCAACGGTGAATGGGCGCAAATAGCTGCCGCTCATGTACTTGCCGGCATATTGTCCGGCATCGGCCTTCTTGATAAGTTCCGAACCGCTGATGGTGCCCTTTGCTCCCTTTTGGTTGAGGAAGTTGACGACACTGGCACCGAGTGAGAGACGCTTGTTCACATTCCAGTTAATGCCGCCAAAGGTCTCCCAATGGCCGTTGAAGTAGAGGGCCTCTTGCAGGTTGGCGTAAGTCTTGCCAAAGTAGCGGAATGAAAGCCACACGTTAAGGTTGTCGGTAATGTTGTACTTCGGGTCGAGTTCAACGAGTATTTGCGGTATCTCCTTCACAATCATGTTGTTGGCATTAACCGACATCTGCTGTCCGTCGCCGAAGGTCACACTTGCATTATAGTTCTTGTACACCGGCTTTTGATAGGTGAACAAAGCGTGCAGTGAGAAGTTCTTGAAAGGCTTGATTTCGGCTGTGGTAGTCCAGCCCAGTGTCTGGATATTATAGATGAGCAGCACCGTTTTGCCTTCGCTTGTGCCGGGCTTCGTCAGGTTCTGCTGGTCGATGTTGTTCGACTTGGCAATGTAGGTCACCATCGACGAGAGGTCAATCCACTTGTTCTTGTAGTAAATGCCGCCGCGCACCAAGGGTATGGTCACGCGCTTGTACTGTTCGGCAGTAGGGCCGGTGCCGGCATAGTCGCTGATGCGCGGGTAGCGTGTGGCCACAGTACCGTCGGCCATGATGCCAAAGCCTTTGGCCACGTCATAGGTTATTTGCGCTGTGGCAGCATAGTTCAGCTTGTTTTTGGTCACGTTGGCGGGGTGTATGCTGTGCGCGGTGGCCACAATATTGCCGCTTTCATCGCGTGAATAGGTGTTGAAGTCGCCAATGTGGAAACCCGAGAAGCGCGATTGCGCTATTTGGTCGGCCGACATACGGTAGTACTCCAGGCGGCCGCCGTAGTAGATGTTGAGCTTGTCGTTCACCTTCCAGTTGTCGGTCAGGTAGAGCGCCAGCTTGTTCTCGCTGCCCTTGGTATATTCGGGGCTCAGCTCGTTAAAGCCGAAGAATTGTGTGCGTGTGGGTGTGAGAGTGGGGTCGCTCGGGTCGGTGGCCATGCTGTACAGCACCTGTGGGTAGGCACCCACTGTGCCGGTCCACTGCAGTGACGATGAGTGGTAGTTGAGGTGGTAGTACCATTCGTTCAGGCCGAGGCGCACATTGTGCTTGCCAAACAGCTTGTTCAACTCGGTGGTGAACATGCCGCTCGTCACCTTGCCAAAGTGCAGCCATGTGCGGCGCCCCTCAATAAGGCCCTCGTAGGCATCTTGCCTGTTTTCATCGAGCGTATAGCCGTCGGCAGCTGTCACATTGCTGATGGTGCTGCCGCCAAAGTCTACATAGTTGGCCACAGGCACATACATGTATTTGGCGTCAAACTTCCACAGCAGTCCGTTGTCCCAACGGTAGTTGGCCAGGAAGGCCACCTCGTGTGAGCGGTTCTCGCTGCCCTTGTTAAGGTTCCAAGTCTTTTTCTCGCCCGTCATGATGTCGCGGTAGGTAAAGGCACCGCTGGCGGGCACGTAAGAGTCAAGCCCGGGGTCAAAGCCATTCACCTTCTTGATAGAGCCATCGCCCACATACACAAAGGGCGCGGCGTTGGCAAAGTTGCCGGGGTTCTTGCTGTTGGCGTGCTTGTATTGCACCGACACATAGCCCTTGCCACCGTTGAGTATGCGGGTAAGACCAGCGTGGTATATCTGTGTGCGGTCGGCGTAGTCGGTAAATTGCAGTTTGAAGCTGCCCGGGTCAAAGTTTTGGTATGTGCCGGCATTGTAAAGCCAGTTTTTGCCGATTCCACCGCTAAAGTTCAGGTCGAAGTTCTGCATGCCAAAGTGGTTGACATGGTAGTTAAGCTTGCCGTGAAAGGCATTCTGCCCCAAGTCGGTGAAGGCAGTCACGGCATAGGCTATGTTGCCAGTGGTAATGGCCGACTCCGATGGCGAGAGCAATCCTGTCTGCCCCAAACTGGCATCGTTGCGCCAGTGGGCCGAGAGCTTGTGCACCGACGATGAATAAACGGCCGGCAGACCATTCTCGTATACATTAACGTCCTCGCTTGGCAGGCCAATCTGAATTTCGCGTGGCTTGTTGGCGTCGGCGGCGTTGAGCATCACGTTGCGCTCTTCGCCCTGTTTGCCATTAGTGGCTTCGCTCTGTGCGTGGGCTTGCATGGTCATGGCAAACAGCACGCACGAGGTTAAGGCTTGAAAAGTAACAGATTTCATGAGGTGTGATTTTGATTTGTAGAGGTGTCAATTCGTTGGGCAATCTGCAACGCCCACTTTTCAAAAGCGCGATGCTTGCCGATTGCGATGACAAAGTTATGACGGTGGCGGCGCAGATGTATGTGTGAGTAAACCCGTAGTAAACTTTTTAGAAAGCAAAAAATGTGATACGCTTTGACTATCAATAAGTTGCGGCAATACTAAAAAACGACTAAAGTAGATGTGTGTTATTAAAAAGTAAGTAGTATATTTGCGCCTGTAATCCCCTAAAACGCCCAAAAACATGTTGCGAAGAGCCTTTTTACTTTTTTATATATTCGCATTGGCACAAACTGCCGTGCGAGCCTCCGAGGCCGACCTTGATCGGCTTGACAGTTATGTGGCGCGACGCCCCCAATACGCAGCAGCCAAGCAACGGCACATAGACGCACTCAAAGCCAGACTGCACCGGGCACGCACCGACGAGGAACGGCTGCACGCCTACAACCGCTTGTTCGAGGCATATTACACGTTCCGTTACGACTCGGCAATGGTATACGTAAAGCGTGGGCTGCAACTGGCCGAACAAGCAAATAATGCCGTATTCATCGATAATTTCCGCATTTACCGCGGTTTGCTACTTGCCACCGGTGGCTATTACAGCCAGGCGCAGGACGAGCTGCAGCGCGTCAATGTGGAGACGCTCCACCCCTCGTTGCGTTTCAACTACTATTACTCAATGGCTTGGCTCTACAACTTTTGGGCTGCCTACTGCAACGACCACGAGTTTGCGCCCCGGCTGGCACGGCTGCGCCTTCACTACCTTAGGCAAGCCATAAGTTATGCCCCGCGCGGCAGTGCCATGTATAACTATCTGACGGGCGAGGCCATGTACTACGGCAAAAACGATCCCAAGGCCATAGTATACTATAAGAAGGTGTTGCAACAGGTGGGTCTCGACGACCGTTTGTATGCTTCGGCAGCCTACGCCATAGCGCGTGGTTACAAGATGCTCGGACGCATCGACCTTTACGAGCATTATTTGGTGCAGGCCGGCATATCCGATCAAGTGTGTCCGCTCAAGGAGAATTTGGCCTTGCAGGAACTCTCGCTCTACCTCTACGAAAAAGACAAACGCTATTCCGACCGTGCTGTGCGCTACGTATATTGCTCAATGGAGGACGCGCAATTCTACAACAACCGCTTGCGCATGCTCGAAATATCGCGCATCTTGCCCAAAATTGTGTCAGCCTACCAGCAGCAGCTCAACAACCGCACCACGTGGCTGCGTTGGGGCTTGGTTGGCCTGAGTGTGTTGTCAGTTGGCTTGCTGGCACTCATTGTGCTTAGTGTAAAGCAGAATAAGAAGCTCAATTTGCGGCGTCTGCAAATGCGTGCGCAGAACACGCAGCTCGAGGCTCTCAACCGGCAGTTGAGCGAGACCAACCGCCACCGCGAAACTTACTTGCGTCTGTTCCTCGACCTCAGTGCCATCTATATAGGCAAGCTCGACAGTGTGAGCAAGCTCGTGGCGCGTTGTTTGAAGGCTGGCAAGACCGACGATTTGCTGGCAAAGGTGAACAGGGTGCGGGTGCAGGAAGAGGAGGCGCGCACCTTCTACGACCGTTTTGACCGCGCTTTCATCATGCTTTACCCCGACTTTGTAAAGCAGTTCAACGGCCTGTTGCGCGATGATGCACAAATATTGCCGCCATCGCCTCACGCCCTCACCACCGAGTTGCGCATATTTGCGTTGATGCGCCTTGGGGTCACCTCGTCGCAGGAGATAGCTACACTGCTGTTTTATTCCACCCAAACCATCTACAACTACAAGTCGGCCATGAAGGCGCGCGCCAAGCAGCGCGACACCTTTGAGGCTGATGTGTACCGCTTGTGCCACGTGATTGATGCTTGCGTTTAGTGCTAGGGCTTTATGCTTGCGTTTTGTGTTTGCATTTAGTGGTAACGGGACCTTTACCATACTACAAAAGCTTTACTTGCCGAGTATCTTACATCTTACACTAACACGCTACAACTCATTGACTATCAACACTTTACTTAGTGTAAGATGTTACCAAAGTTACCTACACGCATCCTACACAACCCACACGCTGCCACACGGCACAAACACGGGAGAAAAGTATCACGGCATAGGGGGGCAGAAAAGTCTGTCGCTCCGACAGATTTCTCTACGTCCCTATGCCGTATTATCTACCGCACACGTACAAACCGACTGCATGACTGTGGGGTGTGGTGTGTAAGATGTGTGCAGGAGTGTGTAAGATACTTTGAAATCATCTTACACTCTTGAAATCTTTGTGTATCAACTTGTTACGTACAAAAAGTGTAAGATGGCAGTAAAAGCACACACATTCATTTATAGGAGGGTTGATGGGGAGGGGGTAAATATTTGTGTACAAGTTGCACACTTCTTTTGATGGGTGCAATGTCTTAGTGAGACCTTTGCAACATTTTTGTACCAAACCAAATTGTATGGGTGATGAGGTCAGGAGATTGTGGCGCTCTATGAGATCTGCCGCTAACGCGGAGAACATAAGAACATAAGGACATAAGAAC
>UMBZ01025517.1_pt1 | contig 45175 bp, 32 predicted proteins | sample 1964091 | NCBI WGS metagenome assembly UMBZ01 (sample SAMEA4835954, study PRJEB28245) | human gut metagenome | biome: gut microbiome; material: fecal sample | place: Denmark | collected 2008
CTTATTATCTATAAAATATTGAGTAATAATCGGTTGTAAATACATGTCTTGGAAAAGTCGGGAGAACATACGTGTAAACATCTACAGAACCTTGTTCAAAAGTATAAAAATCATATTCCAATCGTGGTGTGTCACGTCCTGCTGTACGCTGCGCCTTTGCCATAGGATTTCCTAACTGAATAGCCGTATTTTCAAACCCCAAGTTCGGAATTATACACATTTTAATATTGTCATTCTCTACCTTTCGATGGAAACTTGCCGCATCAATTGAGACATACCCATTGTTTTCAACAAACATAGTTGACATTTCGTCCAAAGAAGGAGATGTAGGATTAAAGACAGATATATAAACACTTTCCTTCTCACCACGATCAGAGATAACATCCAACGTTCCTAAAATATTCTCACCAACCGGGACCTTTGCCCAATCTATAGTGATTTCGATACGCTCTTCTGTAGCAGTTTCTCCAGACTTTTTACTAACTAAAATCCAATCGTTTGTTACAGATGTTCGCCATTTTAAAGGAGTGATTCCCTTATTAAATACATCAACAAAATATGATTGGCGCAAATATTTATTAAAACATGGCAATGAATGAAAACTTTTCAGACCTTTCAAAATACCTTCACCCTCGGCCATTATACCTAAAGTTGCTTCAGGAACTAACTCTACTTTTCTCAACTTAGGAAGTTCAAAATAAGCTGCCGCAAAACCTTGCTTCATTGTCATTACGTGATTCCATTTCCCATCAAGCAGAGAGTTATATCCTTGAGTTATAACACCTAGACTATCATAACAATTTTTTACCGATTTTTCCAAATCACGAGCCAATGCTCTTTGCTGAATAGAATACCAGCGGTTCCTTTGACCATCTAATATCATTCTATTCAACAACTCACATCCTTTTACCGGATAATACAATGCCTGATAGAAGCATGCTTTATGTTTTCCATCTGGCATTTTATACAGAATGTCCTCTACTACAGATCCAATACGACGATATTCACTCAAACGGTTGTCTACTTCACGATAGTTAATAAGCGAAAAGTCCGTATCCGTATTCCGCTCTCTTCCGTGTTTATCTGTAGCCCATTGATATCCCCATCCCATAAATTCTGGCTTACGTGCAAATGCCAACTTATAAAAAGAATTGGTGACATCTTTATATTCACTTAGGAATTGTTCACCCAACATACTACACAACCATTCTGCACGATAGTTTGCGGCCCTTTCAAAGTTAAAAGAATCTATATCGAAAGCCATTGTCAAAAAGTAATCAACAGCAAATTCGCAAGACTTTATATCACCGGCATTAAGTAACCAAATACGATCGGCTGTTGCATCATACGCTTTACGAAGTTCTTCGTACATTAAAGTAGGAGAAACCGTATTCATCCAAAGATGATCATGAGGTTTACCGAGATAAGAAGCATGATAATATACACCCGAACGTCCAGAACGTTTCTGCTCTTTAGGACTGCTCAGACGTTTCATATAACCATAATTATCATCAGGCCAAATGATAGTTACATCGTCAGGAAGTTTTAACCCTTCATCATACACATCTAGCACTTCTTTGTAAGGAGTAAATGCTTGTGGTATTTCTTCTCCGGATTTACCTATTGCATCAATCAACATCTGTCTTTGCGCCATCAAAGCTTCCTGAAGCATATCTCTCCTATCACCCATATCATTACTTGCATTCATAGCTTTATCATGCAATCCACGCAATGCCAACGTATATACGTTCTCAAAAGGAGCACATTCTTTAACACGAACATTAAGTACACTGTCTACTCTCTTTTTATTATTTATATAATCCCATTCGCCCATCTTATCACGTTTCCACTCACTAGCAGTATTAAATAATAAAGGTTCACAGTGAGAAGATCCCATAATAATAGCAAAACGATCTGCAACCACTCTATTCTCCGGAAGGCGATGGAATGCCATAGAAGCATCATGCATAGCTGGGCATAAATAATTAGCCTGAAGACGAAGCAAAAGTTCACAAACTTTGGCATAAGTTCTAGGACCGAAATTTCCTAATTCTTTCTCAAAGTTATCTCTTGCCCAACGATAAAGTCCCCAATCTTCATCATTAATAAAAATGCCTCTATACTTCACTGTTGGTTCTTTAGATATATACTTATTTACCTTTAAGTATAACTGGTGCTTCTTTGTAATTGGAGCATCCATCCACCAATACCATGGAGACACTCCAATAACCCTTGATACAGAAAGTAATCCGTAAGCAGTACCTCTACGATCACTACCTACAATTACCAAAGCCTTATCCACACCCGGAAGCGGATTATGCACAAGCTGTACTAAATAGCTTTCCCAACGATTATTTAAGTTTTCTACATCCAGTTTCTTATTTGCAATCATCTTGTCAATCCACTCATTATGACCTAAGGTACCGATGATAATGCAGTTCTTTTGAGGCTTCTCTTTTGTTGTAGCAACACCCAAAAGCTGCCCACTTACCTCTCTTACATCATTTGCAAATAGTCCTGCCGTAGTCTTTACAACTTCAAAGTCTTTTGCATCATAGTACACGCAGGCTTTATCCTTCTTGTCAACGAGATTGAACACGTTAGCTCCACTACAATTCTGCGATAGTGAAACCTGAGCCAATACTGCCGAAGAACTCAGCAACAACATGCCTCCTAATAAAATACAATTAAAAAATTTCATACTCTATCGATATTATGAATTATTTTTCCATAAGGGCTACTACACACCAAAGGTAAGGACCTTGTGCATGAAAATCACCAGTACGACGAGGACGGTCGTAATAGTATTGCTTGTCGTTCTTCTTATTTGTACCTACGCAAATCTCTCTTACCTGATTCTTTTCAGTCAGATAATTCACTAAAGCCATCCATGCCTTGCGAGCTGCCGGTGCATACTCATTGGCATCCAACCAACCATTCTTTACACCCATGATAAAAGCAAAAGTAAACATTGCAGAGCCTGATGTTTCAGTCCAGCATTCAGGATCATCCAGCAATTGGTTCCACAGGCCTTCTTGATTCTGATATTCCTTCAGACTCTTCATCATTGTCAAGTAACCTTCCATGATGCGAGGACGATCTTTGTGATTCTTTGGCAAATAGCGAAGCAGCTCTGTCATACCGGCTGCCATCCATCCGTTTCCGCGTCCCCAATAAAAAGGTACATCAGGCGCATGATAAAAAAGACCGTTCGGCCGTTGCAACTCATCTAAGTACATCACCATTTCTTTAGCTGCACGATCTATATATTTACTGTCATTTGTCACTTTGTAGGCATGAGTTTGCACAATAGTAATCATATACATATCATCAATCCAAAGACGAGTTTGCCATGAATAACCTTTCTTTGCCCACTCATTCTCACTTGGCTTTGCATATTCGGGAACCTCCCATTGAGTATCAGCATAAGGCAATCCCAATTCCTTGTAGCGTTCATCCTTCGTTACCCAATAGAGTTCCAAAGGCAAACTTCCAAACATATTCAAATCGACATGATTTTTAATTGGTAACAATGCCTTTTCCGTAGTAAACAAATGCTCAAATCTGGCTTGCAAAAGCCTGATAAGTGCTTTATCTTTGGCCACAGCAGCATAATCAAGAGCACCATTCCAATAGAATGTTTCAGGATAACCAATCCATTTTCCAGCATGTAAAGCATGTTTTTCCGTAACGAAACGATAAGAAATACGTCTTCCAATTTCATCTGGAGTATATCCCTCTGGAAAATTCTTAAGAAGACTCTTTTGAGCAATCAATAGCTGAAAAGAGAAAAATAAAAACAACAATGTAATCGCTTTCTTATACATAGTACTTCAACTCTATTTATTTAATTTATAATAACTTACATCACAATAGCATAATGCTACTATTTTACTTTTAGTATTTCCTTAATATTATCACATATAGCCACTCCAACTTTAGAATCAGCACATCCATAATAAAGAAACAGTTTCTTCTTATAATAGGCCAATCCTTCAATAAATACTGTCCCATTTTTATACTGTCCGTTTTTCTCAAAATAAGCTTCAGGTATAAAAAAAGGCTTATCTAACCGATCTAATACTTTATAAGGATCTTTGGAATCAAGCAGAAGCTGACCTGCACAATAAGCACCTACCGGATAGTTTGCATCACCTTTCTTTTTGTCATTCTTACCATTATACATCAATACTATACCATGTTTAGTACGGATAGCAGGAGGTCCACATTCAGTCATCTGGCTATCAAAGTATCCGTTACGCGGTTTAGCTATCTTCAACAATTCATTGTTCTCATCTAATACAGGATACCAGTCCGTCAGATTATCGGAAACAGCTGCATGTACAGCATATTCTCCCCAATACATGAAATACTTACCATCAACTTTATCGATAACCAGCTTTCCACCTTTTACCTTCGTAAGAATAGAAGCAGACTTCGTTGCTATTCTGCCAAAACGACCGTCATATGCCTTTTCAAAAGCAAGACCATGTTTAGTCCAGTTCTTCAAATTATTAGAAGTAGCCACAGCAAGGCGAGGAGTCTTCCGGTTCCATGCTGTATAAAGCATTACATACAGTCCGTCTTCTGTCATTGCTACTCGCGGGTCTTCACAACCACCCGGACATTCAATATTTTCAAACTCATCAGCACCGGGGAAAAGTACTGGACTATCCAATCTCTCCATTGTCACTCCATTCGTACTTTCGGCATAACCGATACGGGAAGTTCTTTTACCTATACCCTGTGCTGAATTATCTTCAGCACGGTAAAGCACAATAATTTTTCCATCTTTTACAGTTGCAGCCGGATTGAAAACATCACTCTCTTCCCATTTTACCTGTTCCTTTCGCATTGGGCAATAGAAAGAAATGGGTTGCGGTTCCAAAATCGGATTCCCCACTTTAGGACGCAAAAAAGGACCTATCACCCATTCACCTTTAACATCTTTATCAGCAATAGCCATTTTAACACAAACTGAAGTAGAATCCAGCATCAAAGCATCAAAATGATTTTGAGCAGATATACGACAACAGAGTAATAATATAGCTATAAGAAAATGAACTTTTTTCACGTTATTGTCTTATTTAAGTATATACTTCTGAGTATCAATATTCCAACCTTTCAGAACTAATATTGCTCCATCAGCTAACTTTTTCTCTCCAGTCTCAACAGTAACAATTTTCTTTTCACCTGGTACTAAAGAAAAAAAATTATCTGAATAGAATGACGGACGTATCGGACTCATATTAGAATTAAGAAATTGCAACTGATTAAAAAAAGCTATATGACTAGACGTATTCTTCACAACAATGTCAACAAAATAACGTTCATTATCTTGCCGTGTTTTAAAAGAAAGCTTAACATTAGCTATTTTCAACTTACTCAAATCTTCAAAACCAGAAGTTGTAGGTCCAGTCAAAGTCTTGCAGCCTTCATACTTATCATTGGACCTCCAATAAAAGTTGGAAGAAACGTCTTTACCTTTTTCATCTTTCAACACTAATTTAATAAAGTGAACTTGAGAAATATTATCTGGAAAATGAATTGTCATTACATCATTAGCAACCCCATCTTCTGGTAAATCAACTGAAACAGACTTTTCAAAAACCTTCTTGCTATTTATATCATATACCATAGCAGTCACCTTATAACCAGTAAAGGCACGATAGTAATCATTCACCACGGACACTGTATTTTTCAAATAATCAAACTGAGCATGTAACGGTTCCAGAGAATTAGCCGTATGATACAATGAAGCTGTTGGTTCTAAAGACCAATCCCACATACGGGAAGATACCTGACGCATGGAACAATTATGATACCAGAACAAAAGTCCGGAACAGAAGCGATCGCCGTAATCCAATTTATTATAGTTCCATACTTCCCAGATACTCTTAGAATTCATAGCTCCTACCAATTGTCCTTTTTGGGCAAACTCATCAATGGTAGAAGATTTCCCGTAGTTATTTACAAGATCTGTGTACATAGTAGTCATCAGGTGAAAACCATTTCCATCCAGATAATTCCACACTTCCTTATTGATAGGCCAAAGGTCTTTCTCATCCATCATCTCACGAAGGATTTCCACCGTGGGAAGAGTGGGAGCACCATACTCAGGATTGAAACCATCGACACGGCTTCCACGCGGAGATGCCGTATTTTCATAGTGCTGCATCGGGTTCACTTGCTTATAAGGACTTCCATCATGAACTCCGTCACATTCTGATTGCATTTGATAACCACGTGTCCCATCTAGTTTCTTAAGTAATTCTGGAGTGCCAGAAACTTCAGAACTCTCGTTTGAAGCTACATAATAAGCAAGAGAAGGATGATTACGAATTCGCTTCACAGTAGATTCAACATTATTCAGATAATTACCTTTATCATGCGGATGACGTGTATCACCAGTCATCCAAAATTCCTGCCATACTAATAGCCCCATCTCATCACATAACTGAAAGAAATAATCAGATTCAGCAATTCCACCTCCCCACATGCGTAAAAGATTTATACCAGACTGAAGGCTATATCTCAATTCTGCATAAGTACGTTCATCTGAAGTTCTCAGCATAGCCTCAGGAATCCAGTTTGCACCACGGATAAACAGACGTTTCCCATTTACATAGAAAACGCGTGATTTATCTGGCGTTTTTGTATCAGAAGTTATTTCACGAATTCCAAACTTTGTTTTTACAGAATCACACACAACTCCATCAATAGATACAACCATCTTCAGTTCATACAGATTCTGAGGTCCTTTATTCACTGGCCACCATAGACGAGGAGAGTTTATAACCAATTGCGGAAACTCTTCTGTTGAGAAAGTCAAAAGTTTTTCTTCTCCACGCAAAACTTTTATTTTCTTCTCAAAAGTTATATTTTCGCCCAGAATCTCACCCTTCACCGTACAATTAATAGGATTAAAACCCGTTGTTGGATTCACAACCTCCACCGATACAAACTCACGAGCCTGATCATAATGAGGTTTACGTAATTCAGATTTCACGAAAGGATGACGCAATGCCACTTTACCAGTAGAATAGAGAGAAATACTCTTCCAAATACCTGTATTACGATCGCGAATGCCATCCATAAAAGTAAAATCCCACCCAACTGTCATCAGCATAGTAGTATTTAATCCAATGTTTCCATTTCCACCATTATGAAATTCGCCTACCGCTCCCCATGATTTCGGCTTCGCACAACCAGGAACATCTACTGGATAAACTTTTATAGCCAGTGCATTCTCTTCACCAATCTTTACAAAACTGCTTACATCTATATAATCTTGCAAAAACATACCCTTAATTGTGCTTAACAAATTTCCATTCACCCATACCTCAGCACGATAGTTAATTCCATCTATTTGCAACCAAACATGCCTGCCGTTGAATGACTCAGGAACTGTGAACTCGGTTCTAAACCAATAAGTATAAAAATCACGTCCTGCCTCAGCAATATCCGGTATTAATTGGGATTCGATTTTATTATTAAGACCATAATAAGGCTCTGGATATTTTTTATTATACACTAATGAATTCAAAACCGTACCTGGCACAATGGCAGGCAACCAGTTTGTTGTAGGATAACCAAATAACGATATCTTTTCTCCTGAATCCGCAACATCCCTTGCCATCATCATTTTCCACTTATATCCTCCATTATGAGCTATATCCGAATCAAGCCAAATACGCTTAGTATCTCTAGCATAATTCACTTGCGTTTGTCCAACTATGACTATCGAATAAGAAAACAATAGCAAAACAAAGGTAATGACTTTTATCAAACCGTTTCTATTCATTTTACAAGTATAAATTAAGGTTCAAAATATTAGATTTTAAATGTATCATTATTCTAAAAGAGCAACGGCACACCAAAGATAAGGAGCCTGTCCATGATAATCACCTACATTTTGTTTGCGTTCATAATAATATCGTTCATCATTTTTCTTATTTGTGCCTTCACAGACTGATTTTACATTATTATTCTCATCAATATACTTTACCATAGCCATCCATGCCTTACGAGCTGCTGGGGCGTATTCTTTGGCATCAAGCCAACCATTCTTCACACCTTTAATGAAAGCAAAGGTAAACATTGCAGATCCCGAAGTCTCAATCCAACAATCAGGATGGTCCAATAACTGATGCCACAAGCCATTAGAAGATTGATACTTTTTAAGACTTTTCATCATAGTGCAATAACCATGCAAAATGCGTGGACGATATTCACTATCTTCAGGTAGACAACTCAACAATTCAGCCATACCTGCTGCCATCCAGCCATTACCTCTTCCCCAATAGAAAGGAACGTCCGGTGCATGATAGAAAAGACCATTCGGACATTGTAACTCATCCAAATACATCACCATTTCTCTTGCTGCACGGTCTATATATTTACGATTACCTGTAACCCTATAAGCTTGAGTCTGTACAATTGTAATCATATACATATCAACAATCCATAATCGTGTTTGCCAAGAATACCCTTTCTGAAACCACGATTTTTCTTGTGGTTTTGCTTTTTCAGGTAATTCCCATTGTGTATCGGCATAAGGAAGTCCTAAATCTAGATAGCGACACTCTTTTGTAATCTTATATAATTCCAAAGGCAAGCAACCAAACATATTAACATCTACGTGATTCTTAATAGGCAACAAAGCTTTTTCTGTTGTAAACAAGAGCTCAAACCTATCTTCCAAAAGTTTTAAAAGCTCTTGATCATTAGTAAGCGATGCATATTTCAATCCTCCCAACCAAGTAAAAGTTTCTGGATAGCTTATCCATTTCCCAATATGAAGCATATGCTTACCATCAACAAAATGATAAGCCAAACGCTTACCAACTTCCTTTGGTGTACACCTGTCAGGGAAATCAGTCAACAAACTTGTTTGGGCAAAAATCAACTGAAAAGGAAACAAAAACAGTAACAATAACGACTTCTTAAACATAATGTCCATTCTTTATTTATTAAACACTAAGAAATATCACTACCGTTCACTTTTTATAACAATCATTCTTTTTATTGAATTACAAATAGCTTTTCAATAATCCAAATAACCGAACAGGTTCAAGTGAACAGCTATTATCTACTTTTAGCGGACTACTGATGATATATATTTATTATCATAATACATATTCACATCCGATGGTCACAAAGATAACACGCAACATATTCTTAATAGAAAACATAAATCCCAATAAATAGAAAAAATATCTCAAAATCGCATTAAAGACACTATTTTATTACTAGTTTAAAAACGATTCTACTATCCGGCAAAATCCTTCGGTAGTACTCCAAATTGTTTTAGGAAACATTTAGAAAAATACGAAGAAGAACTAAACCCTACCATGTAACAGATTTCGTTGATGCGACATTTACCCTCTTTTAATAACTGAGCAGCACGCTTCAAACGTTCAATACGCAAATACTCATTAGGACTCAAATCCAATACTCCTTTCATCTTACGATAGAAGCTTGAACGACTCATATTCAAACACTCAGCCATATCGTCCATACTAAAATCCTGATTAGACAAATTTGAGAGAATTATATCATTCAATTTCTTAATAAATTCTTCGTCAGCCTTAGTCAGCGCCATTGTATTAACTGCTACAAAAGGAGATTGAGCAAAATCTCGACGAAGTTTCTCCCTATTATTTATCAGATTAGAAACTACAGCCAAAAGATATTCCGATGAAAAAGGTTTCTCAATATACGAATCCGCTCCTAATTCCAGACCTTCAATCTTAGACTGAATATTAGTCTTAGCCGTCAAGAGTATAACTGGAATATGGCTATAACCAACATTCGACTTAATCGTCTTGCACAACTCAAAGCCATCCATTAAAGGCATGACAACATCACTTACCACAAGATTTACAAAATTACGATCCAATGCATCTAAAGCTTCTCTACCATTTGTCGCAGTAACTACAGCATATCGAGATGACATTTGACGCTCAATGAAAGCAAGCATATCCAAATTATCTTCAACAATCAAAATCGTATGTCTATTTTCTTTTAATTGTTTTCCGCCAGAACAATCTTCCGAATATTGTTCATCTGTTATTTCTGATTGTGATTCTATATCCTTATGCTCAATATCTGCGTCTAAATTAATCACCATATCCTGAATAATAGGAAGAGTTAGAACAAAAACATTCACATCTTCATCAGGAAGCATAATCAACGTTCCACGATGAAGTTCCGCCAAAGAACGAGAAAGAGCCAATCCAATACCTGCACCAGAAGCAAGCTTCCCACCATCTTTCCGACTAAAACGAACAAATGGCTGAAAAATCTCCTCTTTCATGTCATTAGGAATAATTACTCCGTCATTCTTTGTTATAACATAAAATACTTGCTTTTCTGCATCTATTTCCAACTTTATATGCACATAACTATCAGCATATTTCATTCCATTATTCAAAAGATTACTGATAATCTTTGTAAAGGCTTCACGATTTACATGGGCATAAAAGTTTTCCTCTGGCAACTCAAGATTTAAATCAAGACCTTTCTGACGTGAAAATGAGCTAAAACGCATATAGGTTTCTTTCAAAATATTCGTAATATCACATCTTATAAAATTCAAACTATAGCCCTGACTTTCTACTTTTCTAAAATCCAAAAGTTGATTTGTAAGCTCTAGTAACCTTTCGGTATTATGTTGCATAATATTCAAATCTTCATGAGTTTCTGAATCTAAATGCTTCTTTAAAAGAATATTTTCCAAAGGTCCTTTAATTAATGTCAGCGGAGTACGAATTTCATGAGCTACATTGGTAAAGAAATCTATTTTAGCGTTATAGATTTCACGCTCTTTCTCTTGTTCAAACTTCTCGAACTGACGACGATGCAATCTGTTGCTACGTTGTCTAAAATACCAAAACAGATATGCAAAAACAGATATAAACAACAATAGATATATGCAATATGCCCCAAAAGAAAGATAAAAAGGAGGTAGAATACGAACAAACAACAAGCGTTCTTCAGTTCCCCAAACGCCTTCACTGTTAGACACTTTCACGCAGAATATATAATCACCATACCGCAAATTTGAATATGTAACAATAGGACTTTCGCCTACTTTTATCCAATCTTTATCAAAGCCATCCAATTTATACATTAATCTATTCACTTGTGGAGCTTGATAACCTAGAGCAGCAATACGAAAAGAAAAAGAATTCTGATCTGCTTGAAGGGTAATACTGTCAGAAAAAGTAATACTTCTTTTAAGAGGAGTGTTTTCATCGTCCACACTGACTTCTTTATTAAACAACATGAAGTCAGTAATCACTACAGGTGGAAAATCTTTATTTTCAGTAAATGTTTTAGGATTAAAAACGACAAAGCCGTCAATACTTCCAAAATAAATAGATCCATTTTCATCCTTATAACTAGAACGGTAATTAAATTGATTACCAAGCAATCCATTCGCTGTTGTATAATTTTTCACTTGTTTCGTCTCTGGACTAAAACGCACCAAACCACTATTCGTTGTCAACCAAAATAGTCCTTCCTTATCCTCTACTATTTGATAAACGACATCATTAGGCAACCCATTAGAAGAATTATAATTAGTAAAAGTCTCTGTTTCTGGATGAAACAAACAAAATCCGCCTCCTTGTGTTGTTAACCATATTTGCCGATGTGAATCCTCAAAAACACTTAAAACCTTATCACAAGAAATACTCTCTTTATTACTTTCACTATGTACATAGTTCTTCCATTTCCTTTCATTTACATTATAACAATAAGCACCGTTCACATAAGTAGCTAACCATATATTACCATCAGAATCCTCTTTTATATCATATATAAACTTACCTGACAACTCTTCTATTCTATCAAAATCATCAGTCTTATCATTGTACTTTAGTAAACCAAACATTGTTCCTAGATAAACATCGCCTATTGTCGTCCTGCAAATAGCAAAAATGCTATTATCTATCAATGAACGAGAAGAAGCCGTCTTCTGATAAGTCTTTAAGATGCTTCCTGTATTAATATCAACTATTTTCAATCCTTTAGAAAATGTTCCAACCCACAATTTATCACCAACCATACATAAGCTTTGAATATTTGTAAATCCAGAACTAGGGACAAAGAAAGAAAAAATTTTCTCTTTCGGATTAAAACGATTCAAACCACCATCCTCAGTACCAATCCATAATATTCCATTATTATCTTCACAAAATTCACGAACTCGCTTACCATGCAAACTATTGTTCCCATCTTTCGGATAATATTTTTCAAAATAAGTATAAGACTTAGGATAATAATCAACCCCTCCGAAATATGAACCCACCCAAATACCGTCTTCCCTATCCTCATATAGCGAATAAACAGCATTGTCAGACAAAGAATAAGGATCATCTTTAGTACTTTGCAAGTGAACATACTTATCCGTACGAAGATTATATATATATACACCTGATTCAGTACCAATCCACAATTCATAATTCGAATTTACACACAAATCTCGACTATATACCTTTTCACCGGTTTCATCAATAGACAATAGACTTCGCAAATTACCTGAAGTAAGATTCAATTCCAAGACTCCTTTTCTTATAGAACTGATATAAAGACAATTATATGACCCATGAACAATTTTCATGATAACATCGTCCTTAAAGATTTCCTTACCATCCTTTGGGTAAATATACGGATGAAGCGTTTTCAAATCATCTTTAGAATAAAACAAACCACAACCATAGAATCCAATCCAAATGGTTCCACTATTATCTGAAATTACACTCTGCACATTAGCCGAAATATTATTTAACGCATAGTTATGAAGTATTTCTTTTTGTGGCTCATAACAGAATAGTCCTTGTGTTTCAACAGCTACCCAAATCCGCCCTTCTTTATCTCCAGAAATTGCAGAGACAGTACGTTCTATTCGAGTATTTTCTTTACTCAATAAATTAAATTGCATGAAGATTTCTCGGTCAGAATAATAAATATACACACCAGCATCTGTTCCAACCCAAATATTTCCCCCTTTATCTTCATAAAGACAAGTTATAAAATTGTTCCCCAAACTATGATTGTCATTCATATTGCGTTTGAAGTTACGAAACGACACACCATCATATCTACTTAATCCACCCTTAGTACCAAACCACATAAAACCCTTTTTATCCTGCATTATTGCATTAACTGTAGTTTGAGGCAAACCATCTTTTATACTAAAATTTTTAAAATAATAATGTTCACCTGCCGCTTGCACCCAGCATACGAAAAAGCAAAGAAAACCAATAAAGACTATTATTCTATTCCTCATCTTGCGTTTTTTTGATAAATTCATACGCCAAATATAACTCTATCAAACGATAATTAATAACAGAAACAATTCAATAAATAAAAATTTTGTGTCTAGGAAACTTCAAATACTATAATAACCAAAAGGCTTCGACAAAATTGTTTAATCTTGCCGAAGTCTTTAACCACCAATTTATCGATAGCAATATACATTGATAATGACTAATATCATTTACAAGTCTATCTGCATTCAAATAAACAACGATTCTTTTATAGCCTAATTAATACTCACTTTAACAAAAACTTCTCTGCACGTCCTGGCGATAAGAGTTCCCATAGAGAAGCAACTGTCCAGCCTGGAGCAAAGGCATCGTTATAAAATCCTTTACCGTTACGACCATAATCCCAATTTGTATGTTGAACAACCTCTGGATAAAATCCTACTTTGGCAATGCCGCACATATGTCCCTCATAAGGAAGCAATTGACGCATGGAAGTAGATATAACATCTGCAAACTCAGAGAAACGACACTCATTGAACTCTTTAGAAAGCCAACGCAAAACATCTGCAAATTCGAAAACAAACACATCGATATGATTATTTTCGACAGATACATTTCCCCAACCACGTGTCTTCAGACCGATATCTCCCAACATCTGTCCCTTGGCAAATGGGACATCCCAAGTATAATACCATGACAAAGCAAAATAAGCAGCCTTTTTGCAAAGTTCGGCATAATGTAAACGCTCAGACCCTTTTGTAACTAAAGCAAGATAATAAGTAGCTGTAGCCGCATAAAGAGAAGCTTCCTTATCCTCACAATTAGCATCCAAAGTAGAAGAAAAATAATCAGATTTAGATATAATTTCATTCTCCAAATAATTAGCCGAACGCTTAGCGCTCTCCAAATAACGCTTGTCATTAAAATACTTATAAGCCATTACCAAAGGTAATGTAACAGAAGGTGTACTGCCTCCAGTACTATCAACGATTGAAAAATCATCTTTAAATTTACGTGGAAAACTTCCGTCAGCTTTTTGAATACGAAGAAAATTATCTAAAATTACCTTCAAGCGTTTCTCCCATTCGACATGTTTACGCTTATGTTTTTTTTCATAATCCAAATAGCTAAGAATAGCGTATACACCTTCAGATTGTCGGCGTATACTAAAGTTCGATTCTTTAGAATCACGATGAAAACGTACAACCTCATTAAAAAAACCAGCAGGAGAAAAGCCATGTGAAAGATAAGTCTCAAATATATTATTTGCATCCTTAACAAGTTCTGATCGATTTTGCAGAGAACCATATTCCAATGCATTAAAAGCATTAAGCAAAGTACGCCCCAGAAAACCAACTTCTGCAACATCTGTTTTGTCACAAGTTAACGTTTTCAATCCAACACCGGAATAATAATGAGTAGGAGTCGAATCTACATAACTATCCACAAAGAAGTTACTCAAAACTTCTTTCATACGATCAGCTGTATAAGAAGCATTGAAAGATTGAGGACGATACGTATCATAACAATATTCCCAAGTTCGTTGTACACACTCTGAAAAATCAGCAACATCAATCTCTGACAACTCCCAAGCTAAGGTAATACTATCACCCTTGCAAAGAAATTGAAACGCCTCAACAGAAGGAGCCAAAGTCAATTTGCGAATATAAGTTCTGGGAGCTTCCTTATACGGGAATCCATAAGAAAGTACAGTCATTCCACCTACATTCTCAAAACCAGTATAACCAATGGAAGTTTCACCAGAAACAATAACTTCGCCCTCTTTATGAGTAGTCAATGCTTCCTTATCAAATTTGTCAAGTCGAATCACAGACATAGACTTAGCCTTACTTGAACAAAAAACAGCTGTTAAAGGAGTACTCAAACGGTCTTCACGTACCAACCAACTATCTGATATTTTGAAAGAAGGGGCGTTCTCAGGCGAACGAAGATTTCGCCGATACCAAAAACCTGGCATATAAAATTGACAATCAGAATGCTTATATCCTGTTTCTATTTGCTCACCATAGTTGAAATAAACAGTTTCCAAAGCCTTGATAACAACATTAATACGCTGCATACCGTTTTGGTTTACTACCTGACGAGTAATAATCAATGGCAATTCCTCGGAAGATTGACACTTATATACACCATCCTGATACTTTTGAAGCGCCAATGGATAACGCCTAGCCTTATTACCAGGAACTTTCAAAGATATTGAAATACCCTCAGGATTATAATTAGACGCTATTATGTTTACAAATATAGCAGATAGCAATATTCCTAAAAACAATCTCTTTAACCTCATATTCTATTTTCTATTAATAGTTTTACAATTTAGGACTTGGAGCTTTTGTTGATGGAGAATTACCCGTCACTAATGGCCAACCGCCCTCCCAGTTAATCTTATCCATCATCAAAACACGACCGTCTGGGTTTCTAGTGCTAACTGCATGATAAAACATCCAGTCATTACCTTCTTTATCCGTAACAATCTCTGAATTATGTCCGGTTCCAACAAAAGCATCATTCCTATGAATTAATACTTCATGATAGTTATCAAGCATCCTTCTCCCTTTCTTATCTACATAAGGTCCACAAAGCTTATTTGAACGACCTACTACTGTTGTATAAGTACTTTTCAAACCTTCACAACATGTACCTATAGACGCAAAGAGATAATAATATCCATCTTTTTTATGAATATATGTTCCTTCATAGGCTGTTCCAGCTATTTGATGCAAGAGAGCACCTTTCTTTATAGACAATCCATCATCAGACAGTTCAATACCATAAATACCATGAAAGCTTCCCCAAAAAAGATACTTATTTCCTTCATCTTCTATATAAAAAGGATCTATAGAATTCTGCACGTTTATTTCATTGCTACGAAATATCTTTCCATGGTCAACAAAAGGGCCTTCAGGTTTATCGGAAATAGCACATCCAATACCACAAGTCCATTCCCCTCCCCAAACAGACATAGAATAATAAAGCACATATTTATTACCTATCTTATTTATATCAGGAGCCCATAATCCACCTTTAGGTTCAAAATTCGGACGAGTACTATCAGTAAATGCAGTACCTACATATTCCCATTTCACTAAATCTTTAGAACGATGAATAGGCAAGTTTCGAATATCTTCAGTTGCATATAGGTAATAGTATTCATCTTCTCCTTTAATTATAGAAGGATCTGGCAAACTATAGTTCACAACCGGATTCTTATAGTTCTTTTTTACAGGCTTTTTAGCCATAAGACAACAACTTATGGCTAAAAAAGTTCCTATTAACATTATTTTCTGCATATATTCACTATTATTTAATTACAAACCGGTGCTTCCGCTTCTGTAGATGGACTATTACCTATTACTACCGGCCAATCGTCATTCCAAGTAATTCGATCAATCATCAAATAGCGTCCTTTACTTGGAGTATGTCTATCATAACTATGATATAGCATCCACTCAGTTCCTTCGCTATCAGTCACAATCTCAGAATTATGACCAGGACCAACAAAACGATTGTTTGCTTTGATAAGAATCTCATACTTATTATTAAGCATTGATTCTCCTTTCTTGTTTACATATGGGCCTAAAAAGGAAGTAGAACGCCCTACAACAGTAGTATATGTGCTCAACATAGAGTTACAACACGAACCCACTGATGCAAACAAGTAATAATAATCACCACGTTTATGAATGTAAGGAGCTTCAAAAGCAGTACCTGCAATCTGAACTCTTTCAACCTTTGCGGTTGCTATGTCAGGATACACCCGTGTTCCGTCATCATTCAATTTTACCGCATAAAGACCATTAAAGCTACCCCAAACTAACCATTTCTGTCCATTATCCTCAAAGAAACAAGGATCTATAGAGTTCCTTACATTTATCTCACTTGAAGTAAACAATTTACCTTTCCCGTCAACTGAAACATCTAAAGAAAAAGGTCCTTCAGGAGAATCAGCAGAAGCTATTCCGATACCTGCAGATGCCGGCTTACCCATGGCAGACATCGCATAATACAAAATATATTTATCGCCAATCTTTTCAATATCCGGAGCCCATACAGCCGCACCGGATTCTTTAACAAAAGAAGGTTTTTTTTCAAACATCTTACCACCATCCGTCCAATGAATCAAATCTGTTGATTTACGAATAACTGATGTATTGGTAGTGTATATATAAAATGAATGATCATTTTCTTTCCACACTGTCGGATCTGCAGCACTATAGTTTGTAAGTGGATTTGAATAAAGATTATTATAAACCGGCTCTTTATTATCATCACTTGAACAAGATGCCAAGGCTCCTACTATAGCCCAAGCAAATAATATATGTTTCTTTTTCATAATCAATTATTGTTTCTTTTTTCTAGTTCTTCTACAGGAATATTATCTTCATAGCCATCATAGCCATAGTTCTGATTAATACGACCTTGAGTATTAGATTCTATAGCATTACGCGGAATAGGCCACAAAACATGATACGGCTTCATGATAAAGGCATTAGTTGAATAATAATATTCTGTCGCAAAGAAGTTATTCTTGTCCATTATACGGTCATAATACCAATTCTTTTCAGAAAAATTATTCAGAGAATACCCGTCTATACCCTTTTCGGCTTTCAAGAATGCAATACGTGTCAATTCAGACTTACGATGATCTTCCAAATACAACTCTCTTGCTCTTTCATCCAAAATATCTTCTAATGTAACAGTAGGGAGTTCCGGTGCATTAACACGACGACGAATTGTGTTCACATCCTCAGTTGCCAAATCAATCTTACCCAACCACCAATAAGCTTCTGCTCTATTCAGATAAGTCTCGGCAAGACGGAAAATATACTGATCAGTAAAACCACCTACTGGTACTTTACCGCCAGCATTTGGATCATCTTTATCAATCAAAACCTTCACTATAGGGAAAGAGAAGTAGCAACGCATAGTATCTGTACAGTAGGCAGGATCCACTGGCTGACCAAAGTATTTGCTGCTACCACCTTTTGAAGGAGGCAAATTATATTTTATTCGTGATTTATCAAACCAATTATTGGAGTTATGACGCATATCGTTACCACAATCATTCCATAACTCATATTGCGCATAGTTAGTTGGACGTATCTTAGCAAGACCTCGGCCCAATTCCTCCAACTGTTCATATCCATCGTAGATTCCCTTACTATCTGTAGTTCCGTTCTTACCATCCGGTGTCTTCACTTTACTACCCGCATGCCATTGCGGAACGAAATTACGTTTACGCTTAGAACCAGCAGGGGAAGTACATCCATCTAAACCAAATATTTCCTGACCTATCATTATGCCCTCCTTGTTTTCAACAAGGCTGATATTCTCTTCTTGAAATAAGTCATTATAAACATCTTTGCTTTTATCTGCTACATTTATACCGAAACGTTCAGTCATCAAATGTAATCCATAATCATTAATACAACGTGTCGTTGCATCAACAGCCTCTTGAAAATCACCCGTAGCCAAACATATCTTAGCCAACAAATGTTCACCTGCAGCTCTGCTCACAGCACCACGAACCACATCTTTTGGAAGCCATTGTACTGCAAATTCCATATCTTTTTTTATGTTAGCTAGAATAGTTTTACGAGAAGCCGTATTAAAGTCCAACTTTGCACCGACAATTTCTTCATTAATCCAAGGTACATCTCCAAATTGATTAGTTAACAAATAGTACCAATATGCCCTATGAAAATATCCCTCAGCAAGACAAGCATTCCTATCTTCTTCTGAAGCCATACCTTCAGCTTTTGGAGTACGGCTAATGACAGTATTTGCATACTTTATTCCATTCCAACCGAACACCCAATAACGCAAGTGTAGATACATATTAGTTGTAGGAGTCAACTGAGTAACCATATTATGAATCTCCTTCGTTTCAGGCCCACCCATTACAGCCAAATCAGACCAAGCGTATTCATACACAGAAAACGTTTCGCAGTTTCCTGCATTAAAAGCATCGCCAAACCATTCAAAGTTTATCTGCTTGCGACAGAGACGAAGCATAGTTTCCAAACCAGCTTTATCCACAAATGTATTTTCGGGTGTCAAAAATGACATTGCATTCGGTTCAAGGTCTGCACAAGCAGAAAGGTTAACAGCTATTAAGCAAATAGCCAAGCCTTTTAGTAGATATTTCTTTGTTTTCATTTAGATCTCTTTTTAATAATTATCATCCTATTAGATTATAAAGTAATGTCAACACCAAAAGTCCAGATACGCGGAGTGATAGCCTTTGTTAATGGATCGGAAGTCCTCCATTTAGAGATAACAAAAGCATTATCTACATTGACACTGAATCTAAGATTATCTATTCTAAACTTGTTAATCAACTTTTTAGGAAAAGAATAAGACAATGCCATATTTTGCATTCTTACATAGTTTCTCTTTTCATAAATATTTACTCCCGGACTATCTATGTTTGCACCTAAACGAGCATATTTAGAATTTGGAGCCCACGGTGTCCAATACTCCGTCCAAACAGAATTTGAAGTGTTATAAAAACGATTAGTTTCATTTCTTGGTAGATTATCAATATCCATCCATCCGAATTCCCCACGCAGTGCAAAAGAGAAGTTGATACACTTGAACAGATTCAAATCACTACTCAATGTCATACGATGTTTCGGCGTTTTTGTTCCCAACCAAAGTTTATCATCATCATTAAGTTTACCATCGTTATTAACATCCAGCAATCTTGGATCTCCCGGTTGCTTACCATATTTTGCAGCTTCTAGCTCATCACCCAATTGCCATACGCCAATCCATTTATAATCGTAAATTTCATCAATGGCATGTCCGATATACCAACCGTTCTGTACATCATCATCCTCACGCTGACCAATTACATTACCTTCTGCATCCAACACGTCAATAATATCACCATACAGATGTTTGATTTCATTCTTGTTTGTTGAATAAGTGAAAGTTGTGCCCCATTGCACATTACGAGTATTTACATTTACACTTGATAAAGTCAACTCTGCACCCTTGTTTGCAAGTTCTCCTAAGTTAGATGCGATTTTACCATATCCAGATATTTCAGGCATAGCTCGATCCATCAATAAATCATTAGTTTTATTCTTATAAAGTTCCACGGAACCATTTAACCTATTATTAAACAATCCAAAATCAACACCTAGGTTAAAACCGGTAGTAGTTTCCCACTTCAAATCCTTGTTTGCCAGACTTGAAGGATATACACCTTTATAGTTCACACCATTCTGAATAACATTAGTAATGGTCAATTTGGAGAAAGCTGCATAACGACCTATGTCACGATTACCAGTCTGTCCCCAAGAGAAACGCAACTTCAGATTATTAATCCATTTCACATCCTTTAAGAACTTTTCTTCTGAAACACGCCATCCTGCAGCGACTGTAGAAAACACACCGAAAGGATTGTTCTGTCCAAAAGCAGAGAAGCCATCACGACGTACAGAACCCGTCAGCAAATAACGGTCCATCAAAGAATAGTTTAAACGCCATAACAAGCCTTACCTGTCTGCATTTCATCATTTGAACTTACAGTTGGAGTTATACCGGCCTGAATACCATGATAACTCAAAGTTCCATTCGGTTGGAAGCCTTCATTGTTACCGCTTGTTTGCCAACTCTGGTACTTTTCAACAGTATAAACAAAGGTAAAATCAAAATTATGTATTTTAGAGAATGTACGATTCCACTTAAGCATATTATCAATGCTCCACTCATAGTCAGAAAATTCCACTCGTTTTGCTTTACCTCCAGCCACAACACCTGGTTTGATATCAGAATCAAAATAATAATCCTTTCGCCAACCATAACGTACATTAAAAGTAGTTTGCCATGTAAAGCCAAATGGAAGAGTCAACTTGCCATACACATTTGAATTAAAAGTTTGTGTTCTGTAATATTTATCGTCTACCGAACGATTCAGTAATGGATTAGCGACTCTATTGTCATCCCAAGGTCTAACTTTAATACTTCCGTCGGCTTCATAGACATCCCCAAAAGGGCTAGCCGCCTTAGCAGCACCTGCATCAGCTTTGATTTCATCTGAACCTTTATGGACAAATTGTGCATTCAAACCTACATTCAACCATTTCGTTATTTCTGTATTCAAATTAACACGCGATCTTGAAGCACGAAACTGGTCACCAACAACTATACCCTCATTATTAGTATATCCTAATGATACATAATAATTGGTTCTCGCTGTCTTCCCTGAAACAGAAGCACTATAATCTTGTCTCAAACCATTTTGATATACTAAATCCATCCAATCAACGAATTTACCAGCTTTATAATTGGAGACCTCTATCGGATTGAATTCCAAACGTTGCATCCAAGTCTCAACGTAATCCCCAGAAAAAGAAGGATCGTAAGCAGCCCATTGCTCTAGTGATACTCCCTCTGGCAAATTATCAGGATTATCATAATATCCTAAACCTTTTTGTTGACTCCCAGGTTTAAAATAATCTATTGTCTTATAATAATCAGAACGTCTCTGCATATACTGCTCTGCAGTAGGCATTTCTGGCATAAAAGTAGCTTGTGAGATTCCTATTTTTGTACTCACATTAATAATCGGTTTCTCAGAAGCACCTCTCTTAGTGTTTATAAGAATAACACCCGCCGATCCTTTAGAGCCATAAACAGCTGTAGAACTGGCATCCTTTAGAATATCCATGCTTTCAATATCATTAGGGTTAATATCCCCAATGTTACCATAGTATATGACTCCATCTAAAACTATCAAAGGAGAGGTACTGGCTTTTAATGACTGTTTACCACGAATCAAAAGTCCGGAAGCACCACCTCCTGCATCAGTAGAAGGCGTAATATGCACACCGGGAACAGTACCAACCAAGAAATCGAGAGCATTTGTAGCAGCTCTATTTTTTGTCACCTCAGATCCTACATGCGCCACTGCACCTGTTACATCTTTTCTTTTCATTGTACCATAACCTACAACTACAACTTCATCAAGTAACTTAGGATTTTCAACCAATGTCACATTTAAAGTTTTTGTATTAGCACCAATCGTCTTCTCGACTGTTTGATAACCAATAAACGAAAATACTAAAGTATACTTCTGTGCAGGAATACTTAATGAATACTTACCATCCACATCGGTAATAGTACCAAAAGTAGCATTACCCTTTACTGTTACGTTTACTCCAATAATTGTTTCGCCCATAACATCTTTTACGACACCTGTAACGGTTCTGCCCGACTGAGCATGTACATAAACTGTAGAAACTAGGAATAGCAACAACATCCTAATTCTAGCATCTGAAAAGAATTTTAAAATCTTCTGTTTCATAATATGGCTTTCTATTATTAAATTTAAAAAATAAAGGTTCTCTCGGCTTTAAAGCAATACAAAAGTAGAGATTCGATTAGAGAACATATAACAAACTTATTCCTAAAAAAAGAAAAAACGTCTCAATTTGCCTACTCAAGAACTATAAAACAATGATAGACACAATATCATCAATAACGAGACAAATATCCTATTTACAACCTAACCATGTAGCGTAAAAAAGGTTGTATTTCGAGAATACTATGAATGAAATACGACTGACTATAATAACTGTAAGCTCTCATATAATTGGGAATCAACCAAGACCAAATAATGGAGAAAATGCTTTATCGCATCACTCCACTTATTCTACGAATGGCGCAAAGCCGACAGTTGCACACCTATGAAGTTCGTTATTTCGGCAAGAATCATTAACTTTGCCATTAGTTTCAATGAAAAGTCAATCTCTTAACAACATGATAGTTTGCATTGCCGAAAAGCCCAGTGTGGCACGAGACATAGCCGAGGTGCTAGGTGCACGTACAAAAAAAGACGGATATATAGAAGGAAACGGGTACCAAGTAACTTGGACGTTCGGACATCTGTGTACACTGAAAGAGCCGCACGAGTATACTCCGGCATGGAAGGTGTGGAGCTTGGGAAGTCTTCCCATGATTCCGCCACGGTTTGGTATTAAACTGATTAACGACTCTGGCATAGAGCGGCAGTTTCATATCATAGAGGGACTTATGCAAAAAGCTGACGGCATAATAAACTGTGGTGATGCCGGCCAGGAGGGAGAGCTTATACAGAGATGGGTGATGCAGAAAGCTGGTGCACGCTGCCCGGTGAAACGTCTGTGGATTTCATCGCTTACCGAAGAGGCTATTCGCGAGGGATTTGCAAAGCTGAAGGACCAAGCTGAATTTCAACCGCTATATGAGGCGGGACTGAGTCGTGCTATAGGCGACTGGGTGCTGGGCATGAACGCTACACGCCTGTATACTTTAAAGTACGGGCAGAACAAACAGGTACTTTCTATAGGAAGGGTGCAAACTCCTACGTTGGCGCTCATCGTAAAACGACAATTGGAAATAGAAAACTTTAAACCTGAGCCTTATTGGGAACTGAAAACTGTGTATAGAGAAACTACGTTCAGCTCTACGAAAGGTAAGTTTACAAGCAAGGAAGAAGGCGAGAAGTTCTTAGAGACTGTGCGCAATGCTCCGTTCACAGTAACGGATGTTTCGGCAAAAAAAGGTACTGAGGCTCCTCCCCGACTGTTTGACTTGACTTCACTACAGGTGGAGTGCAACAAGAAGTTCGGCTTCTCTGCCGACATGACACTGCAACTTATACAGTCGCTCTACGAAAAGAAAGTGGCTACCTATCCGCGTGTAGACACCACATTCTTGAGTGATGATATTTATCCCAAGTGTCCGGGCATATTGGCGGGACTGAAGAGTTATGAAGCGTACACCGCACCTTTGTATGGAAAGAAATTAATAAAATCGAAAAAGGTATTCGACAATTCTAAGGTTACAGACCACCACGCCATTATCCCTACCGGAGTACAACCGCAGGGACTGAGCGACATGGAGCAAAAGGTGTTCGACTTGATAGCCCGTCGGTTCATCGCTGTTTTCTACCCCGACTGTAAGTTCTCTACCACCACCGTATTAGGCGAAGTGGAAAAAGTAGAGTTCAAAGTAACCGGAAAGCAGATTTTAGACCCGGGATGGAGAGTGATATTCGGAAAAGACCAACAAGAAGAAACTAAGGATGGCGACGAAGAACGAGCTCTCCCTGTGTTCAACATAGGAGAAAGCGGTCCGCACGTGCCCGACCTGAACGAGAAATGGACTCAGCCGCCAAAGCCGTATACCGAAGCTACTTTACTGCGTGCCATGGAAACGGCAGGAAAATTGGTTGATAATGACGAACTACGCGATGCACTGAAAGAGAATGGTATAGGACGTCCGTCTACCCGAGCAGCCATCATAGAGACCCTGTTCAAGCGTCACTACATACGTAAGGAAAGAAAGAACCTGATAGCCACCCCTACCGGAGTGGAACTGATACAGCTGATACGCGAAGATTTGTTGAAATCGGCAGAGCTAACGGGTATCTGGGAAAAGAAGTTGCGCGAGATAGAACGCCGTAGTTACGATGCCGCCACTTTCTTAAACGAACTGAAGCAGATGGTGGCAGAAATTGTGAACAGTGTATTGTCGGACAACACAAACCGACGTGTAACCATTATGCCCGAAGAGACTCCTGCCAAAGCGATAGAAAAAGCGGCGGCACGAAAGAAAGCCGCCAAGAAAAAGTCTGCAGCTACACCACAAGGAGATGCCATAATAGGTACACCTTGTCCGCTATGTGGTAAAGGTACTATTATAAAAGGCAAGACCGCCTACGGATGCTCGGAGTGGAAAAACGGCTGCACATACCGCAAGCCGTTTTAACACAAACGGTTAATTATTCGCTATCGCCCACAGGGAATACGGTAACTACCTCGTCGGGCAGATAGCCGCTGCGGATGCGCCATTCTTGCGGATACAGATTGTTGGCACGGTTTCCTATGTTCTTTACGAAGCCCAACGGAACGCCTGCGTATTTCACCAACACATATCCGCGTGGGGCAGATGCATCGAGCACAACGGCTTCTTTACGCAAATATGATATCGCCTGAGAATAGTCGAGTTCTACCGATGGGAATACATCGTTTTTCACGGTAGACATAGCCAACGAGTGCTGCGGAACAAAGTCTTTTCCTTTTAGTTCGGCCAATGTTATGCCGGCATGAAGTATGTGAAGATACGAAGAAAGGCTGTCGAACACGGCACTCCAGCGCGAAGACATAGCCGTTACCTTCTCTCCTGATACCGCAAAATTATAATCGTCTGGGTTATTAATCCATTGCTTCAATTCCTTGGGGACAGTGAGCACGGTGTTTCCTCCTTTTCCACCTTTCGCTTTCTTGTCTTTTTTCTTCTTCGCTTCGGGCATGCGTTCTATTTCGCCTTCATGCTTGCGAAGTACCGCCAAGAAGAGACCTTCGCCTACAGTACGATGAGGCAAGAAACGGTATACCGGGAAATCGCCTCCCACCAAGTTGCCCGTAATATTCCATTCTGGCAATGTATCGACCGGAAGTATCTCGGCTCCAAGTTCATTGGCTATCCATGCCACATTGTCTTCGTTCTCCTCGCGGTTGAACGTACAAGTGCTATATATCAAGAGTCCACCCGGTTTCAGGCAGTCCCAAATGTCTGACAATATGCGGCGTTGACGCTGCCAACACAAATCTACATTCTCTATACTCCACTCTTCTATAGCAGTGGCGTCCTTACGAAACATTCCTTCGCCAGAGCAAGGTACATCGGTAAGAATAACATCGAACAGATGGCGCAACGGAGAAAAATCGGCAGGGTCGTTACTTGTTACCACCACATCGGGATGTCCCCACTTTATCAGATTCTCAGCCAATATCTGAGAGCGGTTACGCATCACCTCGTTGGCTACCAGCAAACTGCCCTCTGGCAATACCGAACGAGCTAAAGTGGACTTACCGCCGGGAGCGGCACAGAGGTCGAGCATCACCGACGGAGCGTGCACGTATTGGCGCAACGCCTGCTCTACGAACATAGAAGAAGCTTCCTGCACATAATAGCATCCGGCATGAAACAGAGGGTCGAACGTAAAAGTGGGGCGCGAAGCCAGATAACGTCCGGCACGACTCCACTGTACGTTGGTACTGCCAGGCACTTCATGAGGATATTTTTCAACATTCACACGGATACTTACCGGTATATCGTGCTGCAAGGCATCAGAAAACAACTGATAATCGGTTTCGCCCAACAAGGCACTAGTACGTTTTTCAAAATCGGAAGGAAGATTCATCATTCGCTCTTTAGTGGTTTTACTTTGACTATATAGATGCAAATTTAGAGGTTTATCTTAAGAATTTAGCTACCTTTGTCACAGAAAAAGCTGATTAATCAGCTAAAAGCCGACAGAAAGACTAACAAATCTTTCGCTATAGTAAATAAATAACAGGCCTCAATACACAATGAAACAATATCTTGACTTATTACATCGCATACGTACCGAGGGTGTACGTAAAGACGACCGTACCGGAACGGGCACCATCAGCGTATTCGGACACCAAATGCGTTTCAATCTGGAAGACGGTTTCCCATTGGTAACCACGAAAAAACTTCACCTGAAATCAATTATCTACGAATTGTTATGGTTTCTGCAAGGTGATACCAACGTGAAGTATCTGCAAGACCACGGGGTAAGAATTTGGAACGAATGGGCAGATGCCAACGGCGACTTGGGTCATATTTACGGTTATCAATGGCGTTCATGGCCCGATTATAACGGAGGTTTCATTGACCAGATTAGCGAGGCGGTAGAGACTATAAAGCATAATCCCGACTCACGAAGAATCATAGTAAGCGCATGGAATGTGGCAGACCTCAATAATATGAATCTTCCACCGTGTCATGCGTTCTTCCAGTTCTACGTTGCCAACGGACGACTGAGCCTACAGTTGTACCAACGCAGTGCCGACAGTTTCTTGGGCGTGCCGTTCAACATTGCATCGTATGCCCTGCTGCTGCAAATGATGGCACAGGTAACCGGACTGAAGGCTGGCGACTTTGTACATACACTTGGCGATACACATATCTATCTGAACCATCTGGAACAAGTAGACCTACAGCTTACGCGCGAACCTCGCCCATTGCCGCAGATGCGTCTTAACCCGGACGTGAAGAATATCTTCGACTTTAAATTCGAAGACTTCGAACTAGTGAATTATGACCCATGGCCTCACATTGCAGGAGCCGTATCAGTATAACAACAAAAAAGCATACGTATGATTTCTATTATAGTAGCCGTAAACAAGAACCTTGCCATCGGCTTTGAGAACAAATTGCTGTACTGGTTGCCCAACGACCTGAAACGCTTTAAGGCACTTACTACCGGACATACCATCATAATGGGACGCAAGACTTTCGATTCTCTTCCTAAAGGGGCACTCCCAAACCGAAGAAACATAGTACTGAGCCGTTCGGAACAACAATTTGCCGGAGCGGAATGCTATCATTCTTTAGAAGACGCTCTTAATCAATGCCAAGCAGATGAGGACATATACATTATAGGAGGAGCAAGCCTTTATAAAGAGGCTCTGCCCATAGCCGACCGCTTGTGCATCACCGAAATAGACGACGACAAGGCGCAAGCCGACACATTCTTCCCTGCCATCGACCTGAATGTATGGCAAGAAAAAAGTAGAGAATGCCATTCTACAGACGAAAAGCACCTCTACTCTTATAGCTTTGTAGACTACGTTCACAAATAATACACCGCAGATTATTCTTCGGTAACTTCTGCTTCGTCATCATCCGCCAGGTTCCGTATCGGCATCTGACGCTTGATGGCTTCGCGGAAAGATATTATGGTTTCTGAACGCGACAATCCCAACGGCTGCAACTTATCGTGAATGATATTGAGCAAGTGATGATTGTTCTTAGCGTATATCTTTATAAACATATCATACTGTCCGGTAGTGAAATGACACTCCACTACTTCCGGAATGAGCTTCAAAGCCTCCGTTACATTATCGAACTGTTCCGGGTCTTTCAAGTAAAGTCCAATGTAAGCACACGTTTCATATCCAATCTTCTCCGGATCGATAACGAACTCCGAACCTTTCAGTATGCCTAAATTGGTTAGTTTCTGAATACGCTGATGAATAGCCGCTCCTGAAACATTACACGCTCTTGCAACTTCAAGAAACGGGATACGAGCATTATCCGCTATCAAACGCAAAATCTGTTCGTCTAACTTATCAATTTGATGATGTCCCATTGATTATCTTATTTATTACCGAGCAAAGATAAAATAATTCTTTTATAATTTAATAAGGATTATAAGTTTTATATGCGGTTTGGCTTTAATTCGTTAGATAATCCTATCTTTGCAATTACAAACTCTGAATTATGAAAAAACAATTATTTACACTTGCTTTATTGGCGACATGCGGTATAATGCCCGCTAATTCACAAAATTTTGAGGACTTTTTCGAGAATAAGACTCTGCGTCTTGACTATCTTTTTAACGGTAATGCCAATTCACAAAACATCAGTCTTGATGAATTGGTGTCTTATCCTGAGTGGGCTGGCAGACGCCACTCGCTGGGTAAGCTTCCGGTGGAAGGAAACGGACAGATAACCGTAAAGGATAAAAAAACAGGGACAATTATATATCGTACTTCTTTTTCAAGCCTGTTCCAGGAATGGGTAACCGAAGAAGAGGCTAAACACGTAACCCGCGGATTCGAAAACTCGTACTTAATACCTTTCCCTAAAGAAGATGCTATAGTTACTATAGAACTGAAAGATAAGTATCATAAAACATCGGCAAGCCTAACTCATGAGGTAAGTCCTAAAGACATTCTGATTCATCAGCGTGGAACAAAAGATATCACTCCGCATAAATATCTGCTGAAAAGCGGGTCGTTAGACAAATGTATAGACGTAGCTATCATGGCAGAGGGGTATACAGAAGCCGAAATGGACTTATTCTACAAAGACGCTCAGGCTACTTGCGACGCATTGTTCTCGCACGAACCGTTCAAACGACTGAAGGACAGATTCAACATAGTGGCAGTAGCTTGTCCGTCGAAAGACAGTGGCGTAAGCATTCCTCGCAATAATGAATGGAAAACTACAGCTGTCAGCTCTCATTTCGACACCTTCTACTCTGACCGTTATCTCACTACACGCAGCGTAAAGGCTATACATAATTGGCTGGCTGGCATTCCGTACGAACATATCATCATACTCGCCAACACAGATACATACGGTGGTGGAGGTATATACAACTCGTATACGCTAACTACAGCTCACCATACTATGTTCAAGCCTGTAGTGGTACATGAATTCGGTCATAGTTTTGGCGGATTAGCCGACGAATATGCTTACGATGAGGCTCCAAGCTCGCAATATCCATATAGCATAGAGCCGTGGGAACAGAATATCACTACCTTAATTCATTTTGAAGATAAGTGGAAAGATATGGTACAAAAGGGAACTCCTATTCCTACAAAGCCGGAAACAGACCCAAAGAAGATATACAATAAAGTTGGAGCGTACGAAGGTGGCGGATATACGCTGAAAGGTATCTATCGCCCTACTACCGACTGCAGAATGAAGACAAACGACGGTCCGCAGTTCTGCCCAGTATGCCAAAGAGCATTAGAAAGAATGATCTATTTCTATACCGAATAAAAAAACAGTGATATGATTACATTTAACCCTATTACTACAAGTCATCCGCATTATGCGTTCGTTGAAAACCTGCTACACTCAGCTTTTCCACAAGAGGAGCGAAGAGATAACGAGTTTCAACGCGAAAACACGGATAACAACCCAAAATTTGAATGCCTTTGCATCACAGATCAAGAGACAGACTCTGTAATCGGACTAATAACAGTATGGTCGTTAAACGGATTCAGATATATAGAGCATCTTGCTACATCTCCGCATATACGCAATAAGGGTTATGGTCTTAAAATAATGAACAAGCTGAAAGAGACTTATCCAGGAGTAATAATACTTGAAGTGGAAAGACCGGAAGACGAAATGAGTACTCGCCGCATAGGTTTCTACAAACGCTGCGGATTCGAGCTTTGCAACTTGAATTACATGCAGCCACCGTATAGAAAAGAAGACGATGAACTGCCCTTGCTATTAATGTACACCGGCACAGACAGCATAGACAATGAATTCGAAAACATAAAGAATGAAATTCATCGTGAAGTATATGGAGTAAACTGCTAAAAGCAAGTCTAATACCGCAACGATCATAGTCCTAAAATAAAATCAAGCCGAACACACTTTGCAAAATAAGTCGTTCGGCTTGATTGTTTTATACCATACAATTATAGTTTCTTCTAAAGTATAGCCCAAAGAGCAAAGATTTTACGACATGCATACAAACAAAAAAGGCTGTATCACAAGGATCAAATCCTTTAATACAGCCTTTTTCTATCTATACACTATCTTACTTACGCTGAGAAGCAGAATAGTTAATTTTCAAAGCATATGCTTTACGAAGAGCCTGCTTTACTTCAGTTACGATACCCATCTTAGTCTTTGAATCGACTTTCAATGAAACTGTCATAAACGGTTTATCCGATTCTTTCATGTTTTCACGTTCCTGATAAATGTAATCCTGAACCTCTGAAGATTCAGCAAATTTATCATTCAACTGAATTCGGTCTGACGTACCCATCTTCTTTTGGAATTCAGGCATCGGCTTACCTACATAGATGAAAGATACCAAAGATTTCTTTTCAAGCTTTTCCAATTCAGTACCTGCTGGAACTTTAAACTGTACCTTCAAAGTAACCTCACGCATTGTTGTTACAATCATGAAGAAGAACAACATGGTGAAGATAAGGTCAGGCAAAGAAGAGGTGTTCAATTCAGGCATCTCACGCTTTCCTGTCTTGCTAAATTTTCCCATTATTATTTTCCTCCATATTTTTTAGGTTCAGCTTCAGAAATCTTCTGTGGATAGTAATCACTGATAGCTTCTTTCTGTTCCTCTGTACATTCAGCAAGTGGTTTACCGAACTGAGCCTTAGCCAATTCGTCACGCAACTCATTATAAGCTGCTACCAACTCGTTCTGAACCTGGAAATAAGCGTCATAGCTTGTACCAACGTCATTCTGTACAGAAATAACATGCTTTTCAGTAATCATCACGTTTCCAAAGAAAGGAAGTGTCTTAGCATGCTTTTCAGGCATATTAGGATCATCCTTCGGATTGGCGATGAATTCTTTAGCTTTTTCTCTTAATTGCTTAATATCAGACCATTCTCCACCAATCATCAATTGGTCGTCCTTGTTCAGACGGATCTGGAGAACATTTCTTTCCTTTACAATAATATCGTCTTTCTGCTTTTCGTTTTCTGGCGGAGGCGGAAGTCGTCTTGCCAAACCACGGTCAGTATCCATTGATGTTGTAATAAGGAAGAAAATAAGCAACATAAAAGCAATATCGGCCGTTGAACTGGCATTAATGCCTGGCACTTTTCTTTTTCTCTTACCCATTTTACTTACTTTTTAATTTTAAATCAATGCGATATTATTTCAAGCTTTTAAAGATACCTGACAAGTTAAGTAATACACCAATTGCTGCAACAGCGAACAATATATAAGTTGAATACAAGAACATGTCTGTTACCTTCAACATAGTAGCATCGCTAAAAGAAGTTCCGTCACCCAATACCACTGCATCTGATGCACCAGCGTTGTAAGTAACAATAAGCAGAACAACCAACAAGATTACTCCCAAGAAAGATTTAATAGCTGCCTTAGGATTATCTCTCAATGCTGCGCCGAACTGAATCAAAGCACCAATTAATGTTGAGATAACAGTAACGGCAAACAGTCCGTACATCAGGAATATCAATGCCGGTGTATTGGCTGGTTCTACCAAGCCTGCGGCATTTGTCTGATTGTATCCTACTCCGAAGAATAATGCCAGCACAACTAAAATAAGAGCGATGCAGACATAAAATACGTAGTACGATACTTTATATGATAATTTAGTCATCGTTCAAATTATTATTTTTTGTATTTCAAGTTGTATTTCATAATTATATCAAGCAATGTGATAGAAGAGTCTTCCATCTGGCTTGTGATAGCTTCAATCTTTGCAAGGATATAGTTATAGAATACCTGAAGAATCAACGCTACGATCAAACCGAAGATAGTAGTAATCAAGGCAACCTTCATACCACCTGCAACGACTGTCGGAGAAATATCACCTGCACGCTGGATGTTATCGAACGCCATAACCATACCGATTACAGTACCCAAGAATCCCAAAGACGGAGCCATAGCGATGAACAATGTGATCCAAGAGCATCCTTTTTCAAGGTAACCAGCCTGAACACCACCGTAAGATACTACAGAACGTTCTACAACGTCTACACCATCTTCGATTCTCATCAAACCTTGGTAGCAGATAGAAGCGATAGGACCGCGAGTGTTACGGCAGATATCCTTAGCGCCTTCTACATCACCCTTAGCCAAAGCAGCTTCAAGTTTACCCATCAATTTCTTAGCGTTAATTTCAGCCAAGCTCAAGTAAATGATACGTTCAATACAGAAAGCAAGACCCAAAACCAATGCAATAGCAACCAAAGACATAAAGCCTGCATCACCTTCGATAAACTTTGTCTTCAATTCTTTATGCATACTAGTTTCTTCTACTACTGCAGGAGCTTCAGCTTCGTCTGTAGCAGGTGCAACTTGTTCTGACTGTTCGGGAGCTGCTGTTGCAGTAGAATCCTGAGCCATAGCTGCTTGAGTCATTCCGAATGAGAGGACACCCATTACGGCAAGAATCGCAAATAACTTTTTCATTGTGTGTCTAAATTTTTAAGATTAATTAATTGATAATTTAAATTTAATAGTTTGCGGAGAAAACGGGATTCGAACCCGTGATACGCTTTAGGCGTATACACGCTTTCCAGGCGTGCCTCTTCAACCACTCGAGCACCTCTCCTCACGTCCGCTAAAAGCACTCACAAACCCTTCGAAAGGGTCTATCAGTCTTTTCAGCTACAAATGTATTCTTTTTTTTCGTCTTACATAACATTCGCCGCATAAAAGTTGAGCAATATCTCAAAAATTAATATTCTTTAAAAACTGTTTCATACATTTTAGAAGACTTTCAACGCGTTCTCTGTTGTAATTCTAGCTATTTCCGCTAACGGAAGACCGTAAATATCAGATAATTTCTCGGCCACCTTAACAACGAAAGCACTTTCATTGCGTTTTCCACGGTACGGAACAGGAGCTAAATACGGAGAGTCTGTTTCTAACACTATACGCTGCAACGGAATTTCTTTTAACGCTTCGGGCAACATGCTTTTCTTAAACGTCACCACTCCGTTTATGCCAAGCATAAAATCTGGATATTCTAGCAGCGAAGCAGCATCTTCTGATGTTCCAGTAAAACTATGGAATATGCCACGTAACTTACAATGGCGGTACTTAGACAACACTTCGAGCAATTCAGGATAAGCTTCGCGACAATGGAATACCAACGGCATGTTTCGCTCTATCGCCCACTGAATCTGAATATCGAGCACCTTCATCTGTTCATTACGATAAGTGGTATCCCAATACAAGTCCATCCCTATCTCACCTATGCCGTAGAACTTCTGCTCAGAGCGAAGCCATCTTTCGATAGCCGCCAGACGTTTCTCCCAATCAGCATCTACCGAAGTAGGGTGAAGTCCTATCAGCGGGAAGCATCCTTCATGGGAATTACAGAGATTGACCAATGCATCTACCGTCAAGTCATCGACGTTCGGCATGAACATACGTGTCACCCCCGCTTCTTTGGCACGGATTATCGCCAACTCACGGTCGTCGTCGAACTCTTCAGCAAACAGATGAGTATGTGTATCTATGAATGTCGCCATAACTGCAATTACAAATTACGCTCCATCAAACTAAGCAAATAGTTTTTCAGATTAGCTTTTCTTTCTTCGCTTACAGAAACCTGATCCAGACATGCCATCGCTTCATCGTAGTATCGATTGATTTCCGCGCGGCACACATTATCTATTCCCACCTTATTATATATATAGGTCACAGCACTTATCTTTTCGGCAGGAACATAATCTTCACGCTTAATCCACGAAAGCAATTCTTTTCTTGTTTCCGCATCAGCCATATTCTGCGCAGACAGAAGCATAAACGTTTTCTTGTTACAAAGAATATCACCGCCGATGTTCTTACCGAACACCTTAGGATCGCCATACACGTCAAGGAAGTCATCTTGCAGCTGGAATGCCAATCCGGCTTTTACTCCTACCTGATACAGCGCAAGCGCATCTTGCTCTGAAGCACCGCCCAAGATAGCCCCTATCTGAAGAGCGCCACCCAAAAGAACAGATGTTTTTAGACGAATCATTTCCATATATTCGCTTATCGCCACATCGTCGCGAGTTTCGAACTCCATATCCCATTGCTGTCCTTCACAGATTTCGAGCGCTGTACGTCCGAACACTTCCATCACATCGTGTACGCATTGAGCCGGACAACCGTTCATCATGAACTGATAAGAAAGAATCAGCATAGCGTCGCCCGACAGAATAGCGGTATTAGGATTCCATTTCTTATGAACAGTAGGAATACCACGACGCATATCAGCCTCATCCATCAAGTCATCGTGAAGCAACGTAAAGTTATGATAGGTCTCTATACCCGCTGCCTGCGAATAGATAGTCTCAACATCTTCCTTATATAAATTATACGCCAAAAGCATCAATACCGGACGAAGGCGCTTACCTCCCATATCAAGTACGTACTCTATCGGATCATACAAACCTTCTGGAGCACGTTTATATCCTAACGATTTAATATACTGATGAATTTGCTGATGTAAAGCCTTATGGTCAAACTGTTTCATAATAATAGAAAATATAATAACAGATAAAAATTAAGCACGGATTAGCAGCCAAAGCCCTAATCCGTGCCTATTTAAATATTGTCGACAAAATCGATTACTGCAATCTAAATGTTACAGGCACTGTATATTTTACACGTACAGCCTTACCGCGCTGCTTACCTGGTTTCCACTTAGGCATTGCCTTGATGACACGGAGTGCCTCCTTATCCAAGTAAGGGTCAACGCTACGTACAACAACCGGATCAACGATTGTTCCGTCTTTGTTAACGACGAACTGAACGATTACACGTCCCTGTACACCATTTTCCTGTGCGATAGTAGGATATTTGATGTTCTTAGCCAAGAACTTCATACATTCTGCCATACCACCCGGGAATTCAGGCATCTCTTCTACAACCTGGAAGATTTGCTGTTCTTCCACCTCTTCTTCCTCAACTACTGCAGGTACGTACTTAATTTCTACAGCTTCACCTTTATCTTCGTTAGACTGGATAGTAGTTTCTTCTACGTTTGCATCGTTATCTGCAATCTGCAAAACTTCTTCCACTTTCGGAGCCTCGGGAGGAGGAGGAGCTTGTTTTGGTTCTTCTTGTTCCGTGATAGGAACCATTTCTTCTTCGAAAGCAACCTCTTGGATACCGCTATCGGCAGTGATCACAACGTCACGTTTTGTCCATTCAAACGCAACGAACATTGCTGCCAATATCAGCACAAGACCGATAAGAACACCAGTGGTCTTCTTGCCTTCCAAATCGGCTTTGGGCGATTTTTTAATTTCCATAAAATAACTTTTAATGGGTTAATAATTCTCTGTCGTGCAAATATAGCGCAAATCTTTTAATGCACAACACTTCACGCAAAAAAAAGATTTTTTCTTTCAATTTCAGCACTTCATACTAAACCAAGATAACTTATAAAACGTATCCCTACAATACTAACTAGTACATCGCAACATTTTTAAAAGTATACAAGACTTTAGTATTTTAACAAAAAGAATTATCTTTGAACTCATAAATAATTAACAAATTAGAATACAGACGTATATGAAAAAGATAGTCATCGCAATAGACGGCTTTTCATCGTGCGGGAAAAGCACAATGGCGAAAGATTTGGCACGAGAAATAGGTTACATTTATATAGATAGTGGAGCTATGTATCGTGCTGTAGCGCTTTACTGCATTCAGCATGACTTGTTCTTCCACGACGGAACCGTAAAGGCTGAAGAGTTGGAACAACAGCTTAATAATATACATATATCATTTCAGCTAGACGCAACTACTGGCAAACCGCGCACATGTCTGAATGGTATAGACATCGAAGACCGCATACGCACTCTCGAAGTATCATCACATGTTAGTCAGGTGGCTGCTTTGGGCTTTGTACGCCATGCATTGGTAAAACAACAACAAGACATGGGCAAGGAAAAGGGCATCGTGATGGACGGACGCGACATAGGTACCGCAGTTTTCCCCGATGCTGAACTGAAGATATTCGTAACGGCATCGGCCGAGATACGCGCCCAGCGTCGTTACGACGAACTAAAAGCCAAGGGACAAGAAGAACCCTACGAAGAGATTCTGAAGAACGTAGAAGAACGCGACCGTATCGACCAGAGTCGTGCAGTAAGTCCGCTGCGTAAAGCCGACGACGCTCTGCTTCTCGACAACAGTCACATGAGCATAGCCGAACAGAAAGAATGGCTGATGAACCAATATAAAAAAGCTATCAATGCGTAAACTGAAAGTTGAAATAGACGAAGGGTCTGGATTTTGCTTCGGAGTAACAACGGCCATCCGTAAAGCCGAAGAAGAATTACAGGAGGGAGATACACTATACTGTGTAGGAGACATCGTGCACAACGGAAGAGAATGTGAACGCCTGAAAGGGCTGGGACTGATAACCATCGGTCATGAAGAATTGGAGACACTTCAAAACGCCCGCGTATTACTGCGTGCACACGGAGAGCCGCCAGAGACTTACGAAACCGCCGAAAGAAATCACATAGAAATCATAGATGCCACCTGCCCTGTAGTACTGCGTCTACAGAAACGTATCAAACAGGAATACGACAATCAAGACGGTAATCGTAGAAAACAAATCGTAATATTCGGAAAGAACGGTCACGCCGAAGTGCTCGGCTTAGTAGGACAGACTCACGGAGAAGCCATCGTGATAGAGAATTTAGAGGAAGCGCGTAAGCTGGACTTCACGCAAGACATCCGCCTCTATTCACAGACCACCAAGTCGCTCGATGAATTCCGCGAGATAGTGGCCTACATTAGTCAGCACATTTCGCCGCAAGCCACCTTTTTATATTATGATACCATCTGCCGACAAGTGGCCAACCGTATGCCTGACATCAGAAAGTTCGCTGCATCGCACGACTTGGTATTCTTTGTATGTGGACATAAAAGCTCTAACGGTAAAATACTATTCCACGAGTGTCTGTCTGTAAATCCAAATTCCTACAGAATAGACCGCCCGGAAGCCATCGACCTATCGCTGCTTACCGACAACGTAACCTCTGTAGGCATTTGCGGAGCCACCTCTACCCCAAAGTGGCTGATGGAGGCTTGCCGAGACGCCATTCTAAAAGATTGTTGAAATTCGTAAAAATCACGTCTTCTATTGGTTGACACTATGATTTTTTAATACTTTTGCATAAAAGAACAATACTAAATATCATTTATGGGAACAATTAAATGCATCGGTATACTTACTTCAGGAGGTGATGCTCCAGGTATGAATGCTGCCATCCGCGCCGTAACACGTTCTGCAATCTACAACGGCTTGCTGGTCAAAGGTATCTATCATGGCTATAAAGGGTTGATAACAGGCGAAATTCATGAATTCAAAAGCCAAAACGTAAGTAATATCATCCAGCAAGGAGGTACAATCCTCAAAACCGCACGCTGTCAGGAGTTCAAGACACCCGAAGGAAGACAGTTAGCATACGAAAATATGCAGAAAGAAGGTATCGACGCTCTTGTCGTTATCGGCGGAGACGGTTCGCTGAGTGGAGCAAGAATTCTTGCACAAGAATTTGACATTCCCTGTATCGGACTTCCTGGTACTATCGACAACGACTTGTACGGCACCGACACTACCATCGGTTATGACACAGCGCTTAACACTATCCTTGACGCTGTCGATAAAATCCGTGACACTGCCACTTCGCACGAACGCTTGTTCTTTGTGGAAGTTATGGGACGCGACGCCGGATTCCTCGCACTGAACGGAGCTATCGCTGCAGGAGCAGAAGCTGCTATTATTCCAGAGTTCAATACCGAAGTAGACCAGTTGGAAGAGTTCATCAAAAACGGTTTCCGTAAATCTAAGAGCAGTTCTATCGTATTGGTTGCCGAAAGTGAAATTACAGGTGGAGCGATGCACTATGCAGAGCGTGTAAAGAACGAATATCCGCAGTACGACGTACGTGTAACCATCTTAGGTCACTTGCAGAGAGGCGGTAGCCCTACAGCACACGATAGAATTATCGCCAGCCGAATGGGCGTAGCCAGCATTCAGGCTCTGATGGAAGGACAACGCAACGTTATGATCGGTATCGAAAACGATGAAATCGTATATGTACCTTTCAACAAAGCTATCAAGAACGACAAGCCTATAAACCGCGAACTGGTAAACGTATTACATGAATTGTCTATCTAACGAATAACATTCCTTATCGAAATAATCATAAAAAAGAATCCGTCTGCAGCTTATTGCTATAGACGGATTCTTTTTATTTATATGCTATTCTGAATCAATGAACCAACATATCAGCCGAAATCGGAATGAATTCATCAGCATTTACGTTACGATATCTAACGACTCCATCGCTCCAGTTTGAAGGCCATCCACCTATGATGTGTCCTAAGAACACAACCTTCAACTGATGCAAACCTTTCTGAAGAGCAACACCTCTGTCGCGACGAGAGAAGCGTTTAACTTCGCCGCCGTTATCTATAATCAACTTGCCATCCACCCAAACATTTTCATATTCAGAAGAAAGCACGTAAACACCGTCTTCGGGAACATTGAAATAACCTTCGGCTACTGATGCATACTGCGGAATGCCACGCATAGAATCAGAAGTCTTACGGTAAGATTTCAGTTCTTTCAAATCCTTGATTACCTTAGTTTCGATAGGTTCTTTACCTGCAGCGTCGAAAGCCTTCATGTCAAGATACATACCGTCTGTCACCTTCATAACAAGTCCCGGTTCTGTCTTTTCAACAGTAGCGGCAGGAGCCAACTCTTGTTTTTCTACAGTGATAGTACGCACCTTACTCATCTTGCCCGAAGGAAGAACTGAAGCAATCTTCAATACACCGCTGTCGTCAAAGTTAATAGGAGCAGTATATTCTGTAGATTTTGCAGTAGGCTCGTTACCATCTGTAGTATACACCATCTTGCACGGACGTGTAGTAGTGAATTCCAACGAAGCCTTATCAGTGAAAGCTACATAGTCATAAGAACCCTTAGGCTGTTGAGGCAATGGAATATGGTATTTCACATCATGCTCATCCAAACGAACGCATGCATTATTGATACGGCGTTCAAAATCCTTATAATCTTTACGATCCAAGTTAGTCCATGCGATTTCAGCCAATGCTATACCACGCGGGAATGTCATAGTTGAGCGGATATCTTCTGTGTAAAGATACTCAGACCAAACATTAGCCTGCACACCCTTAACATACTTTTCTTTACCTTGTACTACCAAAGTATCGGGCACCGGATTATAGCTATAAGTCTTTTCCAATGTAGCATAACCACCGATAGCTACAGGCTCAATCTTGTAATCACCCTGATAATGATCAAGGTACATACCACCAGAACCCGGAGTCATAATAACATCATGTCCTGCCGATGCTGCAGCAATACCACCGTCTTCACCACGCCATGACATAATAGTTGCGGTAGGATCTACACCACCTTCAAGAATTTCGTCCCATCCGATGATTTTCTTTCCCTTAGTAGCAAGATACTTCTCTATTCTACGTACTACGTAGCTCTGCAATCTTTCTTCGGGAGAATGTTTTTTATCGCCACGCAATCCTTCTTGAGTGATACGTTTCTGACACAATGGGCACTGTTTCCAGCTAGCCTTAGGACATTCGTCGCCACCGATATGGAAATATTCGCTTGGGAACAAAGCCACCAATTCGTCTATAACATCTTCCAAGAATTTAAATACTTCTTCTTTACCCGGACACATCACGATATCCTCAACACCCCAAATGACACGCGGAGTAATAGCTTCACCTTTACAAGAAAGTTCTGGATAAGCCGCGATAGCTGCCAATTCGTGACCAGGAATTTCCAATTCAGGAACCACGGTAATGAAACGGTCGGCTGCATACTTCACGATATCTTTCACTTCTTCCTGAGTGTAGAAACCTCCGTATTCAGTACCTTCGCCATCGATACGCTTAGAACCAACTTCTGTCAGCTTAGGATATTTCTTGATTTCGATACGCCATCCCTGGTCTTCTGTAAGATGCCAATGCAATGTGTTTATCTTAAACATAGCCATCACATCAATCTGCTTCTTGATAGCCTCTACTGGCATGAAATGACGACATGGGTCAATCATCAATCCACGATAATGGAATCTTGGTTCATCTTTTACAGATACCGCAGCGGCAGTCCAGCTGATGCCTTTCACTTTCTCAGGGCTTTCAATTTCGGCAGGCAACAATTGCAAGAAAGTCTGCATACCGTAGAACAATCCTTGTGGAGTCTTGGCCGAAACATTTACGCCATCGGCAGCTACATTCAGTTCGTAAGCCTCATCGTTACCTTCTCTCGATGCATCGATTGTCAGGTTGATAGTACCATTATCGGCTACAGTGAACTTGTATCCTGTAGAACGCATCATTTTATCGGCAAAGAACTCGGCTACGGTCTTCGCTTCCGGAGTAGAAGCTCCGATTACCATGCCATCGGCAAGTTTAAACTGTCCGTCCTGCTGAACTAAAGTCTGAGGCATCGGGATGATGTTGATGCCTTCGTTGTAGGGCTTAACAGCCGACGACCCATCGCCACAACTAGTAAAGGCCATGAGCGCAGCTCCCACAAAAAGAGAAGAGATTAAATTCTTCATGCTAAAACATTTTTCTTATAGTTAATATTAGGTTTAATTCTTACTTGCGAAAAGGAGGTTTAACCACTTTAGCTTTCAACTTACGTCCTCTATTATCCAAATAGATTTCGGTTTCAGGTTTTGCGAATTCTATTTTCACGTATCCCATTCCGATTCCGATTTTACGAACAGGCGACATTGTACCCGAGGTAACATGTCCTATTACTTGTCCTTCAGCATCGGTCAAATTATATCCGTGACGAGGAATGCCTCTGTCTATCATTTCAAAGCCTACCAATTTACGAGAAACACCATCTTTCTTCTGCTGCTCAAGCATGGCACGGTTGGTGAAGTTCTTTCCGTCAACAAACTTGGTAATCCATCCCAAACCAGCTTCGATAGGCGAAGTTGTATCGTCTATATCATTACCGTACAGGCAGAATCCCATTTCAAGACGCAGAGTGTCGCGTGCACCAAGTCCTACCGGCTTGATATCAAATTCAGCGCCTGCTTCGAATACGGCATCCCATATCTTCATGGCGTCTTTCGGATCGAAATACAATTCAAAACCTCCAGCTCCGGTATATCCGGTATTAGAGATAATAACATCTGGCACGCCGGCAAACTCGCCAACGCAGAAATTATAATAAGGTATATCAGACAAATTAACAGAGGTAAGCTTCTGCAATGTTGCTACAGCCTTAGGTCCCTGCACTGCCAACTGTCCTATATTATCAGATGCATTTGTCAATTCAGCGCCCGCTTCATTGTGCGACACACACCAATTCCAGTCTTTATCAATATTGGCTGCATTCACTACCAACAAATACTTCTCCGGATTAAAGCAATACACCAACAAGTCGTCTACTATACCACCAGTTTCATTCGGGAAACAAGTATACTGTACCTTACCCTCGGTAAGAACAGCCGCATTGTTCGATGTAACCTGCTGAATGAAAGCAAGCGCATTGGGACCTTCTACCCAAAACTCACCCATGTGAGACACGTCGAACACGCCTACCCCATCACAAACTGTAAAGTGTTCATTGATTATACCTGTAGGATATTCAATAGGCATATTATATCCTGCAAACTCATGCATCTTTGCCCCTAAAGCAATGTGCTTCTCTGTAAAAGGAGTCGTTTTCATAATTAGGTCTAAAATCTTTAAGGTTATTTATTATAAAAAGCAAAAGCACCGAATACCGGATTCTAATTATCCGGCATTCGGCACTTATATATTTTTATCAATATCTTTTAGCGGTAAGCTCTGCTATCTTAGCCACCACGTTCATTGCCTTATGAATAGACTGGATAGGCACAAACTCATAACGTCCGTGAAAATTCAATCCTCCTGCAAATATGTTAGGACATGGCAATCCTTTAAACGACAACTGCGCTCCGTCTGTTCCGCCACGTATAGCCTTTACTTTAGGCTCTACTCCTGCTTCTGTCATAGCAGCAAAAGCAATGTCGATGATGTGCATCAACGGCTCTACCTGCTGACGCATATTATAATATTGGTCCTTCAGACATACCGTAACAGTATCTGCGCCATAACGTTCGTTCATCTTTTCGGCACAAGCGGTGATAAATTTCTTGCGCTGTTCAAATTTAGCACGGTCGTGGTCGCGAATAATATAAGACAGGTCTGTACCTTCAATATCTCCCTGAATGCCTATCAAGTGATAGAAACCTTCATATCCTTCGGTAGCGGCCGGAACCTCGTTAGCCGGAAGCATTGAGATAAACTCGTTGGCCAGAAGCATAGAGTTAATCATCTTATTCTTGGCATATCCCGGATGAACGTTGCGTCCTTTAATATGTACCTTAGCCGATGCAGCATTGAAGTTTTCGAATTCCAATTCGCCAACTTCACCACCGTCCATGGTATACGCCCACTTACAGCCAAACTTCTCAACATCGAACTTATGCGCACCCAATCCGATTTCCTCATCGGGGTTAAAGCCGATTCTGATTTTTCCGTGCTCAATTTCGGGATGTTCTTTCAGATAAGCCATCGCGCCTACTATCTCAGCAATACCGGCTTTATCATCTGCGCCAAGCAGTGTATGTCCATCGGTAACAATCAAATCCTCGCCTACATGGTCAAGCAATTCCGGAAACTGCTCCGGCGAAAGAATAATGTTATCTTCTGCACATAAAACAATGGGCTTTCCGTCGTAATTTTCTACGATGCGAGGCTTTACATTTGTTCCGCTCATATCTGGACTTGTATCCATATGGGCTATAAAGCCGATGGTAGGTATCTCACGATTCACATTAGCCGGAAGAGTGGCAAACAGATAGCCATTCTCGTCAAGCGAAATCTCTTCCAAGCCCAAGGCTTCGAGCTCCGACTTTAAATACTCTGCAAAAACCATCTGTTTCGCAGTACTTGGAGTAACCCCTGTCGATTCATCCGACTGAGTATCGAAGGTGACGTACTTCAAAAAACGTTCTATAACTGTCATAGTATTATAACTCATATTTATTAGCTGATTTCTACAGCATACTCATTAAACTTTGTAAAATTAGGAAATTACTTCATAACAGCCAAAAGCATTATATTTTTTTATCAATACGTATTACTTAAGTAGTAAAACCATGGCCTTATACCATAAAGTCTTATAAAAAAACGCTTCGTTATCGTTTCAAAAACCGTAACTTTGCCACACTGAAACATTCATATCAAATTGATGAAAAAATACATATTATTCTTTATCGCCCTATCAGTCACTTTCACCACCGTAGCTAAAGAAGAATCTTTAGCCAAAACTGATTCTACTACTACAACCATACTGACAAAAAAAGAGTTGCACCGTCAGCGTGTAGCGCAGCGCAACTTCCATTATAACATTTTAGGAGGACCAAGTTACACACCCGACTTTGGTTTTCTGATTGGCGGTAGCGCACTGATGACTTTCCGCATGAACCCTAAGGACACCACCATGCGACGCTCGGTAGTACCCATGGCACTGGCTTTCATGTTCGAAGGCGGAGGTCTGAATCTTATGGTGAAGCCGCAACTATTCTTCAAGGACGATAAGTTCCGCATCTTCGGAGTTCTGAATTATAAGAATACCCGAGAGAATTTCTACGGTATAGGTTATAACACCAATAAGAACTATGAGCGAAGCGACTCTACCAGCCAATATCGGTATAGCGGCTTCCAAGTAAACCCATGGTTCCTGTTCCGCATGGGAAAGAGCGATATATTCTTCGGCCCACAGATAGATATCTCGTACGACAAACTCAGTGAACCCGCCAAGTATTTGCCTCAACAAGCCGATTATGCTGCAGCCGGAGGCGATGAAAACGGATATAAGAATTTCAGTTCCGGTATCGGATTCCTTCTTTCTTACGACACACGTGATATTCCGGCCAACCCTTACCGTGGCACATACGTAGACTTGAGGGGTATAATGTATCAAAAATGGTTAGGCAGTGATAAGAACTTCTACCGCTTGGAGCTTGACTACCGCCAATACAAATCGGTAGGTCAACGCAAAGTGCTGGCGTGGACACTACAATCAAAAAATACTTTTGGCCGGCACATTCCTCTTACTAAATACGCATTGAGCGGAACCCCGTTCGACCTGCGCGGATATTACATGGGGCAGTATCGCGATAAAAGCTCGCATGTAGCCTTGGTAGAATACAGACAGATGTTCAACACCGACCGCAGCACATGGCTGAAGCGCATCACCAGCCACTTGGGATATGTGGCGTGGGGAGGCGTAGGCTTCATGGGTCCTACCCCAGGAAAGATAGAAGGCGTATTGCCCAACGCCGGATTAGGCTTGCGCATAGAAGTACAGCCTCGCATGAACGTACGATTCGACTACGGACGTAACTTCGTGAACAAACAGAACCTGTTCTACTTTAATATGACAGAAGCATTCTGATACATAGATAGATCATTTCAACTTACTACATAGGGATATTCAGTAAATGTCCCTAAAAAATACAATGGCATAT
>UMBZ01008321.1_pt1 | contig 44718 bp, 35 predicted proteins | sample 1964091 | NCBI WGS metagenome assembly UMBZ01 (sample SAMEA4835954, study PRJEB28245) | human gut metagenome | biome: gut microbiome; material: fecal sample | place: Denmark | collected 2008
GTTCGTAACGGTCGATGTGAGCGCTCGTATCGGTCGGTGTGAGACATTCTCCTTATTTGGTGATGCGGAACCAATCAATGTCTACCCATCCTCCGTCATTGCTTTTTATGTTAGGACGTGTGCAGAATGTTCCTACTTTAGCTCCAATCCATTTTCCTTCTTTTACTTGGAATGTTTCGCCTATCTCTTTAAACTTTTTCCCGTCTTTGCTGTAGCTTAGCTTGCACTCTACCACTAAGTCGTGTCCGCCTTCGCTTTCCTTTATTTTCTTTCCGGTAGTAACGATGCGTGCACGCAGGTAAACCTCATTGCTGCTTAGCTTGACAGTCTTGTTTACTGTTTCGGAACTTCCTTTATCGGCTTTCTTGCATTCAGCCTGACTAAGTACGAGGCCTTTTTCTGTATTTTCTATCAGCAGTCCGGTATAGTCCATACCCATAACTACAAGTCCCGTTCTTTCTCCGTGGTATTTTCCTATGGGTTGGAACTTCAGTTTCATGGTAGCTGTAAACGTAGGAGCCGGGAACTTTTGGAGTAACATGTTTGGCACGTCCCATAAGTTCTTGTACTCATCGGTTACGGGAGCCGAATACAGTCTTAGTACTCCTTGCTCTTTATTGCAGAAATACCACTTCTCGTCTATGTTGGCATTCCATTGCCATTGCAGTCCCAATTCATTAGAGTTGAATTCGTCCGATTCTTGCGGAGTGCAGATGGGCTGTTTCGCTACGGCAGGCTTTTTGTAAGTAAGCACCGGTTCTCCGCATCCGTCACCGTCTTCGTCAACTCCTATTACAGGCCAATCGTTTACCCACTTCATGGGTTGAAGATGTACTAAACGACCCGCTGCGCCTACGTCTTGGAAATGAAGGAACCAGTCTTCGCCATTGGCGGTGTCTACCCAAGCTCCTTGATGAGGCCCGTTGACAGGCGATTTGCCTTGAGCCATTACGGTTCGCCATTCGTACGGACCGTAGATGTTTTTAGAGCGTTGCACTACTTGCCATCCTGTAGGAACTCCACCTGCCGGATGGAAGATATAGTAATATCCGTTTCGCTTATAGAACTTAGGACCTTCGCATGTTTCGTGTGCCTCGTGTCCGTCGAAAATTATTCTCGACTGAGTGATGGCGCGTGTGGCGTCGGCGTTCAACTCGCATACGGCGATTACACTTTTCAGTCCCGCACGACTTCCGGCATAGGCATGAGCCATGTACACACGTCCGTCTTCATCCCACAGTGGGGTAGTGTCGATGATTCCCTTTCCGGCTTTAACTAAAACCGGCTCGCTCCACGGACCTTTTACATCTTTCGCTTTTGTCATGAAAGCCCCTTGGTCAGGGTCTCCCCAAAAGATGTAGAACTCCCCGTTGTGATGACGTATACACGGAGCCCACACACGGTTGCCGTGCTGCGGAGTAGTATCGGTATGCGGTGCCAACGAATAAGGAACTGCCGCACTGACTATTTGCCAATTCACCAAATCCTTGGAATGCAGTATCTGAAGTCCCGGCAGACAGCCGAAGCTGGATGAAGTTAGATAGAAGTCATCTCCCACACGGATAGCGTCAGGGTCTGAATAATCGGCATAAAGCACTGGGTTACGATAAGTACCGTCGCCTTGATCGGCCACCCATACCTGCGATACGTAATCTGTAGACTGGGCGAATGCCGTTATAGAGCTTCCTATCAGTAAGGAAAATAAAAATGTTCTCATAGTTTTGGTATTTTGTATTATAGCTTGCTTTTCGATGTTATGGAAATCTTAATCGGTTTCTCTAATGATTCTTTCCACTGTTTGGCATATTCGAACCAAGCACTTGCGGTATGATAACCGAATGTTTCCTTGCGCGAGGTGAACATGGTGTAATAGCGGAACGAAGTTGCCTTAGGCGCATGTATTACATAAAGAAAGTTTTCGGCATCTGTGGCTTCTTTTATCACATGCTTTTTCGGGATAAAGGTAGCCAGACCTACTGTTTCTTTCTTATATTTCACAGTATCTTTTACGGGCCAGTCGGTTCCCCAACTTGCTACAAGTCCTTTGTGATCTGAGAAATGTTCAGCGTTTCCGGCGATATTCTGCACACCTGTACAGAATGTTTCTTCCCCCACAGGGCGGTCGAATATCACGTCTACCTGCGCATCACGATGTCCTGCATAAATGGTATAGCGGTTTTTCATGTTGAGCATCTTTCCTTGATACTCCCATCCTTTTACTTCCGCTTCTACGATAGCTCTTACCGGTCCCGATGCTATGACGCGCTGTCCGCGTATCATTACAGGACTGATGTGAGTAGCCTGCGTGCCGTTCCATCCTTTCAAAGTTCCGGCCCCGCAGCTATTTCTTACTAATATGACATCGTCGCCGAATCCACGTTTCAGTTGCTCGTCGGTAGGGTAGAACATGCTTTCTTCTATTTCTAGCTGCTTGTTGAACTTACCGTATAAATCGGTAGTCTGCTTCTCGTTGAAATAGATACGCCATGCCACCAACTCACTTTCGAACGCTACTCCGTGGTGATGCAATATATTATAGGTGTCCGCCTTGCCGTCAGCAAAAACAGAGAAACCTTTAACATATTTGTCTTTCTTTGAAGTGCGAAGCAATATCTCCGCATATGTGCGTGGCTTATATTGCTTCGCGCTTTTTTCTGATGAAAGCGTGACACTTACTGTTTTCTTGCTCTTGGCAGGCAGGTTGATGACGAATGCCATTTCATCAAAACGCAAATCGCCATTCATGTCGTCAAGCTGTGATGGAATTTCTGTTCCTTCGTCCATAACGATGGCCGACTTTACACAGAACATAGAATTATCACCGAGAAGTTGTCGCAAATCGAGCACCACAGGTTCATCGACTTTCGCTTTATTGCTTGGGTTCTCTATATCTATATTCCATACTCTGTCTTCCGCCTGTGCGGTAAAACAAGTCGCTGCCAAAAGAGCCGCGAAAATAAATGAGTGTCCTTTCATGATATCATTAGAATCTGTAAGATTCTGCTTTATTTCCTACTTTTTTATATTGTTTCTTGTCAACGCAAACCTTAGATACATTCTGCAGCTTCAGGTTATCTCCACCTTTAATAGTTTCAATCTTCACGTTTTTCAGTGTAGCACCGTCAGCGTTGCGCAGTATTACTCCGTCTTTAGCGTCGCTCATAGTAACATCTTGAATGAAGATGTTCTTGATAGGCATTTCGGGCAAACCGTTGAAATAGATTGCACGTCCTACTCCCTTAGCTATTACTTTGCTGATATAAATATCCTGGAAAGCCGGAGTCTCTTCTGTTACGGCAGGAATCTTTTCAGATTTAGTTTCTGCAGTTGCATCATCTTCACCCGGAGCAGCTCCACCGTAGAACAAGTCGAATATCAATCCTTCATTAGGGATATTAATCATGTTGATGTTGCTGATATGGATGTTTTCTACCACACCACCGCGTCCGCGTGTACTCTTGAAACGCAAACCTACGTCGGTACCCAAGAAAGTACAATTGTCTACGAAGATATTTTTCACACCACCCGACATTTCGCTACCTACAACAAAACCGCCGTGGCCGTGCAATACCTGATTGTTCTTGATGATGATGTTTTGGCAAGGTTCGCCACGCTTACGTCCGTTTTCGTCTTTACCAGACTTGATACAGATACCATCGTCTCCGGCATCGAAGCTGCTGTTGGCTATGATCACTCCGTTACAAGATTCTACGTCGATGGCATCACCGTTTTGTGAATACCAAGGATTAGATACAGTAACTCTGTTGATAGTAAGGTTCTCGCATGACAATGGGTGCAAGCACCAGCTCGGTGAGTTCTTGAATGTTACGTCTTCCAATAATATGTTCTTACATTTACGGAAACTGAGCAAAACAGGGCGCAACCAGTCGTGTATGCTGCTCCACTCTTCGTCAGTATTAATACCTTCGGGCACGTTGAAGTTCTTGCAGGCCATAGCACCCTTCATAGAGCCTTCGCTTGGATACCAAACTTCACCTTTCGCATCGAGAATACCGCCAGATGCTACCAATTTCTTCCATTGTGTACCTGTAAGTTTGTTCTTCTTAACCGGACGCCAAGTATCTCCGTTACCGTCTATAACACCCTTTCCGGTGATAGCGATGTTTTCCGCGCCAACGGCAGAAAGAGGAGATTGGCAACGACGAGTTTCAAGTCCCTCGAAAGATGTCTCTACAATAGGATAAGCTTTATGATCTGCTGTAAATACAATCAAGGCGTTAGTTTCCAAATGAAGATTTACGTTGCTCTTCATCACGATAGGACCTGTGAGCCATAATCCTTCGGGCACAATTACCTTACCTCCGCCTTTAGCAGAAGTTTCTTCAATAGCACGGTTTATAGCGTCGGTATTAAGAGTGATACCATCGCCTACAGCACCAAAGCTACAGATGTTGCAACTGTAATCAGGAAATACTGGTTGAGCGATTTTGTTCATTTGGAAAGGTAGTCCCTCATATATCTCGTCAGATATTTGTTGAGTCATGGCATTCAGACCTTGATATCCATTACACATTATTACTAGTGCGAGAGCTACGGCTTTTGTCCAATGGCTTATTTTCTTTGTTTTGTTCATGGAGTTATGTTTTATAATATTAGTTACTTTCGTTCTATCTGTAAACAACGTGTGTTTTTCAGCTCTAAGGTTTTAGTTGCAATATCCGCAGGCTCTGAACCGGACTGTCGCAGGCGGGTTCAGTAGCGGATAATGATCTGTTAACCTAATTCTAACCTTAAAATAAAATATATGAAAAAAACTTTAGTTGTTATGTCGCAAAAGTAGCCCATTTGATTTTCTTCGATGTGAACATATTGGTACAATAGGTGAAAAAAATGGCTTTTTCACTTTCTTGTTAGATAAATTACTCAAAGCGAGACTGATTTTTCTCATAATATTGCAGCCTATAATAAATAGGTGTATCAGATTTGTGCAAATTACCAATACGAACGCTAAATGTCTTGTTTTCGTAGCAATTATGACAAGAATACCGTAAATGTTTGTATCTTTGCCCCAAATATTAATAATTTAAGGTATGAGTTTTAATTTACTTAAGGGAAAAAGAGGTATTATTTTCGGAGCGTTGAACGAGCAGTCAATCGCATGGAAAGTAGCTGAGAGAGCAGTAGAAGAAGGTGCTACAATCACCTTGTCTAACACTCCGGTAGCAGTGCGTATGGGTGAAGTTTCTGCTTTGGCAGAGAAGTTGAACTGCGAAGTTATTCCCGCCGACGCTACTAGCGTAGAAGACTTGGAGAATGTGTTCAAACGTTCTATGGAAGTATTGGGTGGAAAAATTGACTTCGTATTGCACTCAATCGGTATGTCGCCCAACGTACGTAAAAAACGTACTTATGACAACTTGGATTATGATATGCTGAATAAGACTCTTGATATCTCTGCGGTTTCTTTCCATAAGATGATTCAGTCTGCTAAGAAACTCGATGCTATTAATGAATACGGTTCTATTTTGGCTTTGAGTTATGTAGCAGCTCAGCGTACATTCTACGGATATAACGATATGGCAGATGCTAAGGCTTTGCTTGAATCTATAGCACGTAGCTTCGGATACATTTACGGACGTGAGCACAATGTTCGTATCAACACTATCTCTCAGTCGCCTACTATGACTACTGCCGGATCGGGTGTTAAGGGTATGGATAAGTTGTTCGACTTCGCTAACCGTATGTCTCCGCTTGGCAACGCTTCAGCAGCTGAATGTGCCGACTACTGTATCGTGATGTTCTCTGACCTGACTCGTAAGGTAACAATGCAGAACCTCTATCACGATGGTGGTTTCTCTAACGTAGGTATGAGCTTGCGTGCCATGGCTACTTACGAAAAGGGACTCGATGAGTATAAAGACGAAAACGGAAATATCATTTACGGATAAATCATCAGTCTTTTTAAAATGAAGAATTTTATATTCATCATATTGAGCATGATAATATCGCTTTCTGCCTGCACTCCTGGTGGGCAGAAAGACGATTCATGCCAAGACGTGGGTATAAAAGTGATTCGTTATGACAGGCTTCAGTACGAAGCTACTGTAATGAATAGCTTTTCGGCATTGCAGAAAATGAATATGGAATACCCGCGTATGACTAAGTTAATGATAGAAGATATTACGGGGGTAGGGCGTGTTGACGATGACGATATAAACGACCGCATGTGTGCTTTCTTTTCGGGAGATACTACCTTACAGCGTTTAATGGTAGATGCTTTAGAGAAGTTTAATGACATGTCGGGCATAGAACGTCAGCTCACCAATGGATTCTGTGAACTAAAAGAAGAGGTTCCTGGCTTTCCTGTACCGAAAGTCTATTCATTAATTTCAGCTCTTAACCAGTCGATAGTGGTAGGCGATAGTCTGCTTGGAATAAGCATCGATAAATATATGGGAGCTGATTATCCCCTTTATAAAAGATTCTATTATGCGCATCAAAGGCGTACTATGACTCCTGAGCGTATTGTTCCTGATTGTTTTACTTTCTATTTATACAGTCTTTATCCGTTTAGATGGAGTGCCGGTCCGCGTACTCTATATAATGTGTTGCTGCATCGTGGAAAGATTAATTGGGTGGTAAAACAGCTGCTCGATGAAAAATCGGATGAGGCTTCATTGGGTTATACCAAGGAAGAGATGGAATGGTGTAAAAAGAACGGTAAGGCTCTGTGGAAACGTATGAAAGAGCAGGATATTCTGAGCACTACCGACCCGATGGTGATTCGTGCGTTTACCCATAACGACCCGATGCCGCTATTCATTGGCGAATACGATAAGTCGATGCCTGCAGCTATAGGAGAATGGTTGGGGATGAAACTTATAGATAAGTATATGAAACGTCATTCCAAGCTATCGTTGGGTGAATTGTTGGACACTACCGATTTTGGCACGCTTGATTTAGATTGATAATAGAGAATATTCACGTATTATTTTGCTTCGATGGAAACTGCATTGTATTTGCTTCCGGTTACTTTGGGCGATACCGCAATAGAAAAGGTGTTGCCTTCGTATAATAAAGAAATCATTTTAGGTATTAAACATTTTATTGTAGAAGACGTACGTTCGGCGCGTCGGTTCCTTAAGAAAGTAGACCGTGATATCAATATCGATGAGCTTTCATTCTATCAGCTCAACAAGCATACTTCTCCCGAAGACATTTCTGGTTATTTAAAGCCGTTGATAGATGGTAATAGTATGGGTGTGATTTCTGAGGCTGGATGTCCGGCAGTGGCTGATCCGGGTGCCGATGTAGTAGCTATCGCTCAGCGTAAGAATCTGAAGGTTGTTCCTTTGGTAGGTCCGTCGTCTATTATCTTGTCTGTAATGGGCTCCGGATTCAACGGACAGAGCTTCGCTTTTCATGGCTATCTTCCTATAGAACCGGGTGAGCGTCAGAAGCGATTGAAGGAGTTGGAGCAACGCATTTACAGCGAACATCAGACACAGCTTTTCATTGAAACGCCTTATCGCAACAATAAGATGATGGAGGATATATTGAAGGCTTGTCGTCCGCAGACAAAACTGTGTATTGCCGCCAATATAACTTGCGAGGGAGAATATATTAAAACACGCACCGTGAAGGAGTGGAAGGGTAAACTTCCAGACCTTACTAAAGTGCCGTGTATTTTCTTGATTTATAAATGACGATGCTTCTCCGCATGATATGATGAGCGCACCAGCGGTCCGCTCTCTACTGTAGCGAAGCCTTTCTTTTCGCCTATTTCTTTATATAGTTTGAATTGGTCCGGGTGGATATATTCTGCCACGGGGTAATGCTTGCGGCTTGGCTGCAGGTATTGTCCGATGGTGAGGATACGGCATCCGGCTTCTAATAAGTCGTCCATGGTTTGTTCTACTTCTTCTGGAGTTTCGCCTAAGCCGACCATTAATCCTGATTTTGCGGTGATTCCGCTTTCGGCTATAGTCTTTAATACTTTCAGACTGCATTCATAAGTTGCCACACTACGCACTAGCGGTGTTATTCTTCGCACTGTTTCTATATTATGTGATACTATGTCGGGGCGTGTATCTGTCACCATATTAATAAGCGAAACATTTCCTTGGAAATCGGGTATTAGTGCCTCGATTGTAGTCGATGGGTTAAGTCTTTTTATCTCACGAATTGTTTCAGCCCAATGTGCTGCGCCTAAGTCGGGCAAGTCATCTCTGTCTACCGATGTTATTACCGCATGGTCCAGCTTCATAAGTCGTACAGATTCGGCTATGTGCAGTGGTTCGTCAGCGTCGAGCGATAGAGGTTTTCCGCTTAGAGTATTACAGAATTTGCAAGCTCGCGTACATATCGCTCCTGCAATCATGAAAGTAGCCGTACCTCTTCCCCAGCATTCTCCTAAGTTAGGGCATCGTCCGCTGCTGCATATCGTGTGCAGCTTATGCGTATCTACTATCTGTTTTGTTTCGGTATATCGGGCATTTGTCCCTATTGATATTTTAAGCCATTCGGGCTTTTTTACGTGTTCCATAGATTTTCGGTTTTTTGAGAGTGTATCTGCTGTGAGCAGTATTATTAAATCCCATATCGCGCAAGCCTTTTTAGGCGGCTTGCATGATATGGGAATAACTTTCTGGCTTTAATCTGTATTATAGATTTCTCAAGAAGAAGTTAGCAACTCTATTCATCAGGTGGTTGCGAGTGTTTCCTCCAGAGATACCATGATTTCTGTTGATATAGATATGTTCATCAAACTGAACTCCGGCTTGTACCAACGCTTCGCTGTACTCTGCCATGTTCTGCAGATGAACGTTATCATCGGCTGTTCCGTGGATGAGCAATAAACTACCGTGCATCTTAGGTGCACGCTTAATAGCTGAACCTGCATCGTATCCATCGCCGTTTTCTTTTGGTGTACGCATGAAACGTTCGGTGTAAACCGAGTCGTAGTAACGCCAGTCGGTAGGAGCGGCAATAGCTACTCCGGCTTTGAAGACATTAGAGCCTTCGCTCATTGACATCAGTGTGTTGTAACCACCGAAGCTCCATCCCCAGATGCCTATGCGGCTACCGTCTACATAAGGAAGTGTACCTAAGTATTTAGCTGCTTCAACTTGGTCGTGCGATTCTTTAACGCCCAAGAACAAGTAAGTACATTTCTCGAATTCGGCACCACGTCCGCCTGTTCCGCGTCCGTCTACACATACGCTGATATAGCCACGGTCGGCCATGTATGCTTCAAACATACCTGCATCGCTAAAGCTACCTATTCCCCAGCGGTCGAGTACTTGCTGTGAGCCTGGACCACTGTATTGGTGCATAATGACCGGATATTTCTTTGTAGCGTCAAAGTTAGCAGGCTTCATCATCCATCCGTTCAGTTCCACGCCTTCGGCAGTACGGAAAGTGAAGAACTCTTTCTGCGGCAATGTGAGGGTAGCAATCTTTTCTTTCAGCTTCTTGTTATCGAGCATAGTGGCAAGTTCCTTACCTTTATTATCGTTGATAGTGATAAGGGTAGGAGTGCTTATGTTAGAGAAAGTATTGATATAGTAGCTATAGTTGCTGCTGAATATCGCGTCGTTTGTACCTGTGCGTGTAGACAGTTTAGTCTTCTTTCCCTTACCGTCTATTTTGTAAACGGCAGTTCTAAGCGGACTACCTTCGTTGCTGGTGTAATAGAATACATTGCTCTGCTTGTCCCATCCCAAGAAACTTTTAACTTCAAACTTACCTTTGGTAATCTGTTTAACCAGATTTCCACCTATTGTGTACAGATACAAGTGATTATATCCGTCGCGTTCGCTCATCAACACTATGTTTTCAGGATAGAATTTGATGTTAGAGTATTCGTCTTCTTTAATGTATTGTTCTGACTCGTCGCGGATAGCTACTTTACACAAAGCGCTCTTCGGGTTAGCCATGTAAAGGTCGAAACGGTTCTGATGGCGATTCAGAGTCATGATAGCAAGTTTTTCAGGGTCTGAAGTAAACTTGATGCGTGGGATATATCCGTCTTTGTCGAGCGGAAGGTCCATCTTGCGTGTTACATGGCTCTTGATATCGTATGTATGAACAGATACTGTAGAATTCACTTCGCCCGATTTTGGATACTTATAAGTATATTCTCCAGGATAAGTAGCGAATTCAGTGTATTCAGGATTCATTCCTTTATACAAAGGGAACTTATACATAGGTACTTGGCTCTCGTCGAAACGGATGTAAGCAATCATCTTGCTGTCTGCGCTGAAGTCAAATGCGCGGTTGAAACCGAATTCTTCTTCGTAAACCCAGTCGGGGATACCGTTCAGCACCTTATTATATTCTCCGTCTTTGGTAATCTGCGATTCGCTGTTGCCAAACAGAAGCTTAACGAGGAAGATATTGTTATTACGTACAAACGCTACCTGGAAACCGTCGGGCGAGAACAAAGGTACTTGCTGTGGGCCGTTTTTAGACAACGGTTCTATAGTGTTGTTCTTTACGTTATAGATATAATACTCGGCAGTAAACGAGCGGCGATAGATGGCTCTGGTCTTAGTTTGAATAAGGATAAGCTTTTCATCGGGCGACATGATATAGTCGTCGAAATATTTCAGCGTACAGTCTCTCGCCTTTTCTACGTCGAATATAGCTTCTACTTGTTTTCCGGTCTTGAATGAGTATTTCACGATACGCTTGCGGTCGGGACTGATTTGAGTATAATACTGTCCGTCGAGCATAGGTTTGATTCCGTAGATGTTACTTGCCCTGTATGTACCTTTTGATACATCTCTCAGTGTTACCTGATTCTGGGCTTTAATGCCTAATGTCAGTGCGACAAGGCAGAAAAGAAGAAAGAGTTTTTTCATATTATTCGTTTTAGTTTAATTCTGATTGGATGTTAGCGTTACAAAAATACTTTTCTTTTTCGGTTTGCCAAAGTAAAAGTACGCTGGCAATGCCCGTCCCTTTGTTTTTCCTTTATGGAATTAGCAAAGAAGAATCGCCATAACTCAAGAAACGGAAGTCATGCGATAGGGCATATTCGTAAATTCGTTTCCAGTCGCCTTTTACAAAGGCCGAAACCAGCAGCAGCAATGTGCTTTGTGGTTGGTGGAAATTAGTGACTATGCGCTTCACAATGTGATATTCATATCCTGGGGCGATGATAATCTGAGTGCTGGTGTGCAGTGCGTCCAGATTATTACGCTTCATATAGTTAGATATATTTTGCAAAGCTTCTACAGCAGTCAGCGTAGGCGATGTTTCGTATGGTTGCCATTGCTTTACGTGAAGCTCTTCTTGATTAGCTTCCGGATTTTGTGCGATGGTACATCCTATATAGTAAAGACTCTCAAGTGTACGTACTGATGTTGTACCTACAGCTACCGCTTCACCGTTGTGGGCTATCAGCTTATCTATAGTAGAGCGGTTTACAGATATGTATTCGGTATGCATTTCGTGTCCTTCTATCTCTTCGCTCTTTACCGGCTTGAATGTACCTGCGCCTACGTGTAGCGTTACTTCTTCCAGGTCTACACCTTTATCGCGCAAGCTTTGCAGCACGCGCTCTGTAAAATGCAGTCCGGCAGTAGGGGCGGCTACAGAACCTTTTATCTTAGAGTAGACTGTTTGATAAGTTTCTTTATCGCTCTCTTGAGTTTCTCTGTTCAAGTATGGTGGGATAGGTAATTCACCGAATACTTCTAGTATGTCGGCAAATGTTACCTCCGTATTGTTCCAACTGAAATCAATCCAGTGACTCGTTCCCCTGCATTCGCCTCGTGTGGCGGTAAGTACTATATCTTTTCCTTTCACCGTCATTTCTTTATGCAGCGCACCTTCTTTCCATTTCTTAAGGTTGCCTATCATGCAGAGCCATGCCGAGTGCGATGTCTGCTGGAAATTGAGAGCATAGTCGTTAGGCTGTATCGGTTCCAAGCAGAATATTTCGATGAGCGCTCCTGTTTCTTTGCGGAAGTGCAGACGTGCCTGGATGACTTTCGTGTTGTTGAATATCATCAGTTGTCCTGGCTTCAGGTATTCTGGAAGTGAGGTAAATACAGTTTCGCTTACTTCACCGTGACGGTATATCAGCAGTTTTGATTGGTCGCGCACTGGCAACGGAAACTTGGCGATGCGTTCGTCGGGCAAAGGGTAGTTATAGTCGCTTATATGGATATGTTTGGTTTCTTCCATTATTTTGTTGTTTTATGATTTATATGTCGCAAAAGTACATCTTTTTTCGTTAAAAGTAGCCTCTTCTTTATTTTGCCGGTCGGAAAGACTTCAGAATAGGAACGGTTAGTGGGATAGCCAATATGAAAGAACATAAGTCGGCTACAGCCTGACAAGCCTCTACTCCCGTTAGTCCGAGAAAATACGGAAGTATCATGATGAACGGTATGAAGAACAACCCTTGTCGAGCCGACGATAACGTGATGGCCTGCACCGGCTTACGTATTGTTTGCAGTAGCATGTTGCAGAGTATTACCCATGCACCAAGCGGAAGCGTGATGAGTTGCCATCGCAAAGCACGCGCTCCTATTTCTATAACCAGTGGGTCTTCGCGGCGGAAGCAGGAAACAATGTCGGGGGCGTATATGTATCCTATTATGGCGAATATCAAAAGGAAAATAACTCCGGTACGTACGCAGAACCAAAATCCTTCGCGCACACGATGATAGAGACGAGCACCGTAGTTAAATCCGCATACTGGCTGGAATCCTTGTCCGAATCCGATGATGAACGAGTTGATAAACATGCAGATGCGGGTAACGATAGACATTCCGGCAATGGCAGCATCGCCATAATTACCTGCCGCTACGTTTAGCATGATGGTAGAGGTGCTAACCAGTCCTTGGCGGCACAGCGATGGGCTTCCTCCGTAGATAATCTCCTTCAGCATGGTTGGCGAGAAAGAGAACTTGCGGATATTGATGCGGATGTTAGAGCCTCGTCTGTCCATTGCTATAAGTACGCCGAAGCTGCATATCTGACTAATCAATGTGCTCCATGCTGCCCCGGCTATCCCCATATCGAACACGAAAATAAAAAGAGGAGCCAAGCCGATATTCAACACCGCTCCAGTGATAATGCCTATCATGGCATATACCGCATTCCCCTGAAAACGCATTTGGTTGTTTAGTACAAGCGATGAGGCCATAAATGGCGCTCCGAATAATATTATTCCTAAGTAAGTGGTGGTATAAGGCAGAATGGTAGGCGTAGACCCTAACCCGGAACAGATGGGGGTAAGGAAACAGTGCCCTATTATCGTAATCAAGATACCCACAGAGAAAGCATAGAAGAATCCTGTAGATGCCATCTTTTCGGCGTTATCGTAATCTTTCGCCCCCAGTCGTCGAGATATAAAGTTGCCCGACCCATGCCCGAAGAAGAACCCAAACGCCTGTACTATAGCCATTACCGAGAACGAAATACCTACTGCAGCCGTAGCCTGAGTGCTGATTTTACCAACGTAATACGTGTCTACCATTACGTAAATAGAAGTAACCAGCATACTTATTATAGTAGGAATGGCCAATGATGCGATGAGGCGCGGCACAGGGGCCGTAGTCATGAGTATATGTTTGTCTTGGGCTGTCATTAGATTGATGAAATTTGTGCAAAAGTAAAAAAAATAGTTTCCACATGGTCTATAAAGAGCGCATTCATAAGATAAATTAATACAGCTATCACACTTTTTATGCATTAAATCCTTATCTTTGTGCCCAATTGAGCAGACAAAAACAATAAGAATTTCAAAATATATAAGAAAAATGGCACAAGAAGACGTTTTCAAGAAACTTGTTTCACACTGTAAGGAGTATGGCTTTGTTTTCCCGTCAAGCGATATCTATGACGGACTTGGCGCTGTATACGACTACGGACAGAATGGTGTGGAGTTGAAAAACAACATCAAACAGTATTGGTGGCAGAGCATGGTTTTGTTGCATGACAATATCGTCGGAATTGATTCTGCTATCTTTATGCACCCCACTATATGGAAAGCATCAGGACACGTTGATGCGTTCAATGACCCATTGATTGACAACCGCGATTCGAAGAAACGTTATCGTGCCGATGTCTTGATTGAAGATCAGATTGCTAAATACGAAGAAAAGATTAATAAGGAAGTAGCTAAGGCTGCAAAGAAATACGGTGACTCTTTCAACGAAGAAGAATTCCGCAGCACCAATGCACGTGTATTGGAAAATCAGGCTAAGCGCGACGCTTTGCATGAACGCTACTCAAAAGCAATGAACGCTAACGATTTGGCTGAACTTCGTCAGATTATCCTTGACGAGGAAATTGTTTGTCCTATCTCGGGCACTAAGAACTGGACTGAAGTTCGTCAGTTCAACCTTATGTTCTCTACCGAAATGGGTTCTACAGCCGATGGTGCAATGAAAGTATACCTTCGTCCGGAAACAGCTCAGGGTATTTTCGTAAACTACCTTAACGTTCAGAAGACAGGCCGTATGAAAATTCCTTTCGGCATCGCTCAGATTGGTAAGGCATTCCGTAACGAAATCGTAGCTCGTCAGTTCATCTTCCGTATGCGTGAGTTCGAACAGATGGAAATGCAGTTCTTCGTAAAACCGGGTACTGAACTCGATTGGTTCAAGAAATGGAAAGAAATCCGTTTGAAATGGCACAAGGCTCTTGGTTTCGGTGATGATCATTACCGTTACCACGATCACGAGAAATTGGCTCATTACGCTAATGCAGCTACCGACATCGAATTCTTGATGCCTTTCGGATTCAAGGAAGTAGAAGGCGTTCACTCTCGTACTAACTTCGACTTGAGCCAGCACGAAAAATTCTCTGGCAAGAGCATTAAGTATTTCGATCCTGAAATCAACGAATCATACACTCCGTACGTTATCGAGACTTCTATCGGTGTAGACCGTATGTTCCTTAGCGTAATGTGCGCATCTTACTGCGAAGAGAAACTCGAAAACGGTGAAACTCGTGTAGTATTGAAATTGCCTGCAGCTTTGGCTCCGGTTAAATTGGCTATCTTGCCTTTGGTTAAGAAAGACGGTCTGCCAGAAAAGGCACGCGAGATTATGGACGACTTGAAGTTCCACTTCCATTGTCAGTACGATGAAAAAGATTCTATCGGTAAGCGTTACCGTCGTCAGGATGCTATCGGTACTCCTTATTGTATCACAATCGATCATCAGACACTCGAAGACAACTGCGTGACACTGCGTAACCGCGACACCATGCAGCAGGAACGTGTGGCTATCGCCGACTTGAACGGTATCATCGCTGATAAGGTGAGCATCACAAGTTTGCTTAAGACTTTGCAGTAATAAAACGATTATAAGATTACATGAATATAGCAAGTGTAAAATGGTTGGCTGGAGTAGCGTTGCTGGCAGGTGCGTTGGCTTCATGCAGTAAAGATACGGTAGAGGCCGACCCGTATGCGGATTGGGAAGTGCGTAACGCTAACTATCTCGATTCGATAGCTAATGTCTGCGCTAATCCGCCGGCTTCAGAGAAGTGGAAGAAGGTGCTGAACTATAAGTTGGCGAAAAACGACTTGACTTCTATTAATACATATTCTAATTCTGATTATGTATATATGAAGTTTTTGGCGTCGGGCGACGAATCTTCGTTGTCTCCTTTGTATAAAGATACTGTTTCGGTACATTATCGTGGATCGCTTATCAACGGTACGGTATTCGACCAGAGTTTCTCTGGCGACTGGAACGAGGATGTTGCTCTGTCTACTTCTTTTGCTGTAAACCAGGTTATTGTGGGATGGACAATTGCACTGCAGACTATGAAGGTAGGCGACCATGTGATGCTTTATATTCCGCAGGGAATGGCGTATGGAGAAACAGGCAGCGGAAGCATTCGCGGATATTCTACTCTAATCTTTGATTTGCGCTTGGAAGGATTCAAGCATCCTGTTGGTCCTGACGATCGCTCAAGAGCAAAAGCTAAAAAGGAAGATTAAGATTTGCATTAGCTGATATAAATATATCAATATAGAACGCCTTGTAAAGGAAGAAGCGTTATTTGGCTTTTACCTTTGCAAGGCGTTTTTTTCTGTTAGTATTATTCTTATACAATAAAACTAATTTGAAAGACGATGGAAAAGAATGCTGAAAATCACTAAACCATTCGCATTCTTTCTGTTGCGAATCGCATTCTTTTACTTGAATCATCGCATTCTTCCACTTGGTTCATCGTATTTTTTTTTCTGACCCTCTTCAGAATGGCTTCTGAGGCCGATTTTATAGAATTGTTTACCGCCATAACGGTGATGGTAAACTCTGGCAGGCTTGTTGTCGCAAGTAAGATAATTATACACGCTTACGTGCTGATAAAAGAAAAGCCAACTAAATCAGCTAGTGAAATAGTTGGCTTAATTGATTTATGGTTTAGAGCTTATCAGTTGTCTTGATTACTTGATAACCTTGTATTTTGGAACAAGAGCCTTCATGATACACCATGCTAACATATAAGCTATTGCACAGATACAGAATACGATGAAGTATCCGGCTTCTTTTCCTTCGAATCCGAAGAATGCCATGTTAGTACGTCCTGCATAGTCGAACAGCAAACCAGAACCCATGTTGATGAGGAATGAACCGATACCACCAGCCATACCACCGATACCGATGATAGTAGCTACGGCGCTTTTCGGGAACATATCGCTACCTACGGTGTAGATATTAGCCGACCATGACTGGTGAGCTGCACCGGCGATACCGATAATGACGATAGGGAACCAGTAAGATATTTCTCCCAATGGCTGAGCAAATAATGCCAACAATGGGAAGAGAGCGAATATGAACATTGCTTTCATACGAGCTGCATACGGGTCTTTACCTGTCTTGTTGATAATGATGGTAGGAAGTTTACCTCCGTAGATAGAGAACATTGTAATAGCGTAAAGCACGAAGATAAGCAACTGTGCTGTAGCTGTATCCGATGAGAATCCGTAAACGTCTGAGATGTATGCCGGAGTCCAGAACAAGAAGAACCACCATACACCGTCGGTTAAGAATTTACCCATGATAACCGCCCATGCCTGACGGTAAGAAAGACACTGTAGGATAGAAAGCTTCTTTTCTTCTTTATCATTGTTTGCTTCAGTCTCTACTTCTTCGTTATCGTCTTGATGGATATATGCCAATTCAGCAGCGTTTACGCTCTTGTTTTCTTCGGGTTTCTTATAAACGAACAACCACAATCCCATCCAGATGAAACCTAAGGCACCGATGATGATGAATGCCATTTCCCATCCGTTGCCTACACCTACGTTCTTGAAGAATTTTGCTAAAGTAGGAATGCAGAGAGGAGCGATAAGTGCGCCCACTGTAGAACCCGCATTAAAGATAGATGTAGCGAAAGCGCGGTCTTTCTTAGGGAAGTATTCTGCTGTTACTTTGATAGCGGCAGGGAAGTTACCAGCTTCGCCGGCACCCAATACGATACGTGCAGCGATGAAGTAATATACGCTGGTGATAGCGATAGTAGCTGCTACGTCGCCACTTGCTTGAATCATGTTGGCTACATCGCCAAGTCCCACGGTGTGTTCTGTAGCCCATCCGCATAATGCGTGTAAGCAGGCGCCTAATGACCAGATTCCGATGGCCCATAGATATCCCTTCTTACTTCCAAGCCAATCTACGAAGCGTCCGGCAAAGAGGTTCGCGATGGCGTATACGATAGAGAAAACAGCAGTAATGTAACCATAGTGTGCATCGGTCCAATGGAATTCCGGTGCGATAAAATCTTTCCATGTTAAGGATAGAACTTGACGGTCTAGGTAGTTAACCGTAGTTGCAAAGAACAACATAGAGCAAATTATCCAACGATAATTTGTCATCTTATTGCCCTGTGTCTGAAATGTACTCATGATGATTAGATTAAATATTGATTGTTAGGTTTGCAAATATACAGTTACTATTATGGTGTTAGATAGAAAAAATGACTATTTTAAGGTATTAATTGGTCTAGATGCAAAAAAAAGCGCAAAGACTTAATGAAAAGAATAATTATTGTAATTATTTCCACTAAGTCTTTGCGCCTGTTATGTTAGAGGCTTTAGTCTTATTTCATTTCTGTATATTTGATTTTGTCCATATCGCCATAGTCAAGGTTTTCGCCTGCCATACCCCAAATGAACATATAGTTGCTGGTACCTGCTGCAGCGTGGATAGACCATTCTGGAGACATGATAGCCTGTTCGTTAGCCAACCATACCAAACGTTCTTCCTGAGGTTCGCCCATTAAGTGGCAAATCATGTTACCCGGAGTAAGGTTGAAGTAGAAGTAAGCTTCGATACGGCGTGCGTGAGTGTGAGCAGGCATTGTGTTCCATACGCTACCCGGTTTCAACTCAGTAAGACCCATCTGCAATTGGCAAGGACCTTCCTGAAGTACGTTGTTTACGATAAGCTGGTTGATTACACGGTCGTTGCTGTCTTCCATCTTACCTGCAGCCATAGAGTTAGCTTTCAGTGAACCCTTACGTCCGTCAAGTGTAATCAGCTGAGTCTTGTATTCCTTGTGAGCGATGGCCGAGTTGATGTAGAACTTAGCGGGTTTAGAAGCGTCTTTGCTCTTGAAAGTAACTTTCTGCTTGCCACGGCCTACGTAGATAGCTTCTTTAAAGTTCAAGGTATATTCTTTGCCGTCTACAGTTACGATACCTTCACCACCGATGTTGATAACACCAAGTTCGCGGTTGAACAAGAAGTAAGGAGCTTTCAAAGCATCGAATGTATCGAGAGTCAACTCTTTGTTTACAGGCACTGCACCACCAAAGATGAAACGGTCGTACATAGAATAAGTCAGGTTGATTTCATCAGCAGCCATAACCTTTTCCATCATAAAGCTGCTGCGCAGTCTTTGTGTATCGTAAGTCTTAACATCTTGCGGATTGCATGCTGTTTGCATACGTACATTAACCTGGGCATTTGCTGTCAGGGCAGCTACACCCATCATCATTGCGATAGCTAATTTTTTCATTTCTCTTTTATGTTTGTTATATACTTATTATTCTATTATTTATTGTTCTTGCCTTCCTTTACGATGCGGCTGCGGTTGAACAACATCATACCGATGGTGATGATGCTCAATACACCCATACCTACGTATTCCAATTTCACACCGTGATAGATTAACCATCCGAAGAGTGAAGAAGCAAAGTCGAGTGCTCCGGCTTCGAAGCCATCAGGAATGTGTGCTGCTTTATCGCCTGTAGCGGCAAATACTGCGTTTGCTGCAGATGTAAATGCAGGAGCCATATCAGTAACGAAGTAAAGACCGATGATAAGAGCTACAAGACCGACGATCAAAGTCTTTACGATATTACCTTTAGTGAAAGGAAGAATCATTGGGAACAAGTAGAACATTCCGGCCAATGATGCCAAAGGCAAGAACTGATTGCCCGGCAAGAATACTGCTATAGCCAAGATTACCGGAATCAAGATAACAGATGCTACCAATGTAGTAGGATGACCGATAACCAAAGCGGGGCTCATACCGATATGTACTTTCTTACCGTTGAATTTAGTCTTAACCAATTCCTGAGTCTTTTCAGAGATAGGTTTCAAACCTTCGATAAACAATGAAGTGATACGTGGGATAAGTTCCATAACGGCACCCATGGTAACACCCAAGAAAAGAATCTTCTTGATGTCTACTTGAGCAGCCCAACCAATCAATGCACCTACGATAACACCAAGTACGAGCGGCTCACCCAATACACCGAATTTCTTCTTCAAACCGTCAACGTCGATGTCGAGTTTAGAGAAGCCCGGAATCAAATCGAGCGCCTTGTTGATGATGATAGCAAACGGAGTGAAGCTCTGGCAGAAAGGCTGCGGGATAGAGATACCTTCAAGGTCGTAGTACTTCTGGAACTTGTCGGCAGTCAAGTCAGCGCATACCAAAGTAATGATATAACATACGATAGCTGCAAAGTAGCCCCACATCAGGCTTTCGCCCATTACGAAATATGCTACGGCACCGATAAATGCGAAATGCCAGTAGTTCCAAAGGTCGATATTGACTGTTCTGGTAGTTTTTGTTATCAGCATAAGGAAATTGATACCTAAGCAGATAGGAATAATCAAAGCACCTACTGCAGTGTTATATGCAACAGCTGCGGCAGCGGGCCATCCCATATCGAATACCTTCAGCTGAAGGTCGTAAATGTCTGAAATAGATTTCAGGGGAGCATCGAAGTTGGTGGTAAGCAATGCGGTTACTACACCCAATCCTACGAAACCTACACCAACAAACAGACCCGATTTAAGTGCCTTACCGAATTTCATACCTATGCACAGACCTATTACTGTAAAGATAATAGGCATCATCACACTCGCGCCGAGGCTGATGATATAACTAAAAACTTGTTCCATAATTTAAAAGATTGTCTTCCTTTGAAATGTAATTTAGGGTTAATACTATTAATATTTAGGTCCAAAAATATAGTATTTTGACCGAAACGCCAATTAATTTTTTGATTTATTGACGATTGAAAGCTATTTTGTATGATTTTGTTCGTTATCGTGCACGATAATATGCTGTCTATAGAATTGTTTTTGCACAATATTAAAGGTGTAACCCGATGGAATGCGTTGGCGCGTCAATTAAAATTATGGTTGAAATTGTTGCTTTTAGTGCGGAATGTATAAGCGGTATCCCAAATAATCTAATTAAAAACACAGAAAATACACACACGCCAAATCTCTAACTCTTACTTTTGTATCGTGATAAAAACACTTTTAGAAAGAATTATTAACCGTTTAAATTTATATCATGAAACAAAGAAAAATTTTAGTGGCTTTGGTGATGAGCGTCGTTCTTTCTTTCTTAGGAACGATACAGGCAAAGACTGAATTCCCTGCCGGACAGAAACCTTGGTCGGTAAGAATGGTAGAGTCTGAAATGGCGCGTTACCCCGAAGCGTGGAGACTCGATTTTCAACCTGCGTTAAAGTGGGACTATTGTCATGGCCTTGAACTTGGAGCCATGCTCGATGTATACGATAGATATGGAGATAAGAAGATTTTCGATTATGCCTTGGCTTATGCCGACACTATGGTACATGCCGACGGATCAATCGTTAAATATAAAAAGGAGGAGTATAGCTTAGACCGTATTAATTCCGGAAAGATATTTTTCAGAATCTATGAGCAGACTCATCAGGAGAAATATAAGAAAGCACTCGATATGTTAAGAAGCCAGTTCGACGGTCAGCCTCGCAATGAGGACGGCGGTTTTTGGCACAAGAAAATCTATCCGCACCAGATGTGGCTTGACGGATTGTACATGGGTATGCCTTTCTTGGCTGAATATGCTTTCCGCAACAGCGAACCGCAGGATTATCAGGAAGTAGTGCGTCAGATTAAGTTGGTGGCAAAGCATACATACGACCCTGCAAACGGACTTTTCCGCCATGCTTGCGACGTGAGCCGTACAGAGCGTTGGGCTGATAAGAAAACAGGTCAGTCGCAGCACTGCTGGGGCCGTGCTTTGGGATGGTACGCTATGGCTATTGTTGATGTACTCGATTATATGCCTGTGCACGAAGAAGGAAGAGACACTGTTCTCGCTATATTCAATCACATCGCTCAGACATTGAAGAAATATCAGAGTCCCGAAGGTTTGTGGTATCAGGTAATGGACCGCAGCGGAGATAAAGGCAATTATCTGGAATCTTCTTGCTCTGCAATGTTCGTTTATTCTCTGCTGAAAGCACTCCGTAAGGGATATATAGACGAGTCTTATTTCGCAGTAGCACGTAAAGGCTATGAAGGTATATTGAACAATTTTATCACCGTAGACGATAAAGGATTGATTTCAATAACCAAAGCTTGTGCCGTAGCCGGATTGGGTGGCAAGAACTACCGTATGGGTGATTATAACTATTATATCACGGAGCAGATTCGTGATAACGACCCTAAGGCTGTTGGTCCGTTTATCATGGCTTCATTAGAATGGGAAGCTTTGCCTAAAAAAAAAGTAGGTTTGTAGAACCTCGCCAGCTTATTGTAGCGCAAGACGGAACAGGTGATTACGCTACGATAACCGAAGCGGTTAATGCCGTACGCGCCTTTATGGATTTTAACGTGAAGATATATATCCGTAAAGGCGTGTATCATGAAAAGCTGATTGTTCCATCGTGGATTCAGCATGTAGAGTTAATTGGAGAGCAGGCAGACAGTACTGTCATCACCAATGCCGACCATGCCAACATCAACAATATGGGAACTTTTCGTACATTTACAGTGAGGGTTGATGGTAATGATATCACCTTCCGTAATCTGACGATAGAAAATAACGCTCCCAGATTGGGACAGGCGGTGGCTCTCCACACGGAAGGCGACTGTTTACGTTTTATCGGTTGCCGTTTCTTGGGAAATCAAGACACCGTATACACCGGTAGGGCAAGAACTCGCATTCTCTTTTCGGGATGCTATATAGAAGGTACCACCGATTTTATCTTCGGATCGGCTTCCGCATGGTTTGAAGATTGTGAGATACGTAGCAAAATTAATTCATACATTACAGCCGCTTCCACTCCTAAGGATGTAGCCTATGGGTATGTGTTCAACAAATGTCGGTTGACTGCCGAAGCTGGAGTTGACAAGGTGTTTTTAGGCCGTCCGTGGCGACCGTATGCCTACACCGTGTTCATGAATTGCGAGATGGGTAAGCATATACGTCCCGAAGGATGGGATAACTGGAGAAATCCGAAGAATGAAGCGACTGTGCGCTATGCCGAATACGGAAACAAAGGAGAAGGAGCTTTTGTAAAACAACGTGTGCCGTGGGCGCATGTACTGACTAAAAAAGAGGCGCAACTTATAACACGAGATAATTTCTTTAATACAAAACAGTAATAGAATTGATATGAAACAACTGATAAAATTCAGCATGTCGGGCTTAGCATTGTTTTTTGGCTTGATGGCTTGTGGCAGTGATAATCCTGGAGGCGACATTACAACAGGCGGACAGACAGGAACAATAGGCTCTGAAAATAACAAGTTGACAGAGTACGCTACTCCCGACCGCTCAAAAATCGCCGCATTTCCGGGAGCTGACGGTGCTGGTAAGTTCACTACCGGAGGTGCCGGAGGAACAGTGCTTACAGTAACCTCTTTGGCAGACGATGGTTCTAAGGGAACTCTTCGTTGGGCTATAAACCAAACCGGACCGCGTACTATCGTGTTCGCTGTAGGAGGTATTATAGAACTGAAATCGGCGTTGAAAGTTAATAACGGAGATGTAACCATAGCCGGACAAACTGCTCCGGGTGATGGCATTTGCTTGAAGAACTATACATTCGGTATTCAGGCCGACAATGTAATAGTTCGTTTTATCCGTTCTCGTATGGGAGCTGATATAAAGCAAGATGGCGATGACGCTATGAACGCTTACAAAGGAAATGACAGAATCATTGTTGACCACTGCTCTATGAGCTGGAGTACCGACGAGTGTGCTACTTTTTATAAAAACACCAACTTTACACTGCAGTGGTGTATTATTAGCGAAAGCCTTGCTAATTCAATTCACGAAAAAGGAGCGCACGGTTACGGTGGTATTTGGGGTGGAGAAGGAGCTTCATTTCATCATAACTTGTTAGCGCATCACACCAACCGTACTCCTCGCTTGTGCGGAAGCCGTTATACAGGTACGCCCGAAAAAGAAAAAGTAGAACTGTTTAATAATGTGATATATAACTATGGTTCAGAAGGTGCCTATGCCGGAGAGGGAGGTAGCTATAACTTCTTGAACAACTATTATAAGCCGGGTCCTTATACCGCTACCAAGTCTACTTACAACCGTCTTTTCACTGCGTACGAAGACGATGGTAAGAATAAGAATCAAAAAGGAGTGTATGGTCATTTCTATTTTGACGGCAACTATATGGATAACACTTGCGATAAGCTTAGTGACAAGCAGCGTAAGTCATTGGATAATGTGAATTCCGATAATACTGTAGGTTTGGCTATGAAGAGCGAATTTACAGACAAGAGCAATTTGTTGGCAACGAAAGCGTTTGAGATAGCAGAACACGCTTCATTGCAGTCGGCTAAAGATGCATTCGAATCTGTATTGAGTCTTGCGGGAGCTTCATATAAACGCGATGCTGTAGACACCCGTATAGTAGAAGAGACCCGCAAAGGTACATATACTCACGAAGGCACCAATGGCGGTACTTTGGGAATGATAGATAAACCGTCTGATGTAGAAGGTTGGCCTAATTATGCAAATGGCACTGCGGCTGTAGATGCAGATGGCGACGGTATTCCAGATGAGTGGGAGAAAAAACACGGTTTGAATCCAAACGATAAGTCGGATGGAGCGAAATACAATCTCAGCCCCAGCTACACTAATTTGGAAGTTTATCTGAATAGTTTGGTAGAAGGATTGTTCCCCACAAAGTAATCAGTCTGTGCCGGCATTGATTTTGGTCAAGAAATATAGTCGACTCAAAAAATAGGAGCCGAAATATTTCTGCTGTATAACGTTCAAAAACTATATTTGCAAAGGAATAATGATTCAAGAAATACAAATGTGGGATATAAATATATGTATTTCTAAAGCCTTAAGGAAATAAGCATTCAACGAGTAAAAGAGAGAGAATGTGAGCTTTTGTAACAAGGGTCATCGTAAGCGGTGGCCCTTTACTTTTTTTATAGAATCAATTCATAGTCGGCCACTCCCAAGTATTGTCCTGCCTTGAATGCCACTTCATAGAAAGCCGATACCTTTTTAAATCCTAATTTTTCATGCATTATGCAGCTGCCGGTATTCTCGGCTGTGATGCACGCTATCAAGGCATGTAATTTTCTGTTTCTACATTCTTTGATTAGGCGTTTCATTAAGAGCTGTCCTATGCCTTTACCCGTATGTTGAGGCGCTATATATACGGTAGTTTCCGCCGTAAGTTGGCAAGCCTTTCTTGTTTTCCATGAATGCGCATAGCAATATCCGGCTATCGTTCCGTCTATTTCATATATATAATAAGGATAGTCAGTCGCGATATTCCTTATATTATCCAGCATCTGCAGTTCCGTTACAGGTATAGTGTCGAACGTAGCTATGCTGTTGGCCACATAATAATTATATATCTCGGTTATTTCTCTGCAGTCTGCTTCTCTGACTTCGCGTATCATATCGTAATAATATTAGGAGTTAAAAAGTAAGGGCTGTACAGAAATGATTTCTACACAGCCCTATATTATTCGGAAAATCTTATTTCTAGAATTAGAACAATTTAGAAGGATATTCTCCAGCGTCTACCAAAGCCTGAATCTTATCTACTACACCCTGACGGTCGGCAGCGTAAGTAACGCCAAACCAGTGAGAAGTAGTATCGAGAACCTTCACTGTTGATGTACCTTCGTTAATCAATTTGTTAACCATCAACGGAATGAAATATTCTGCTTTAGGTTTGTCGATGTTTTCTTTCAGAAATTCCACGAAGAAATCTTCAGAATATTTGAAATAATCAGGAGTGAATCCCCACATGTTCATTGAAACAGGAGTATTATCAGGTATAGCTACCCATTCACCGTTTTCGTCTTTGTAAGAAACAGCACCGTTTACGCGCATGATTTCTGTGCGTTCTACTACTGTAGCTAAGCAATCCTTGTCGTCAGTAGAGCAAACACCACGTGCTACTGTACCGCTTTCGCTCAATGTGTTACCTACACGGAAACCTACCATGCAGTAGTTGTTCTTAGAGCCTTCTGGAAGTTCTGACAAGTATTTGCCAAGAACTGCGAAGCTGTCGCGTCCGTAGAAGTCGTCAGCGTTGATAACTGCGAAAGGTTCTTTGATAACGTCCTTACCCATCAACACGGCGTGGTTAGTACCCCAAGGTTTCTTACGGTCTGCCGGGCAAGTAAATCCTGCTGGCAAGTTGTCGATATCCTGAAATACTACTTCTACCGGAATATGGTTTTTGTATTTGCTGACAATTATTTTGCGGAAATCTTCTTCGAAATCTCTACGGATAACAAAAACTAGTTTACCAAATCCGCCGCGGATAGCGTCGAAAATTGAGTAATCCATGATAGTTTCTCCATTTGGACCCAGTCCATCGAGCTGCTTCAAGCCTCCGTAGCGGCTTCCCATGCCAGCAGCTAGAACAAATAAAGTTGGTTTCATAAGTATGCTTTTTGTTAATGACTGTACAAAGGTACGTAATAAATAAATATTATAAGGTACGTATATCGTCTAAAAAGATGTTAGAATTATTCTTTTTGGGGCGTTTTGTACGTTTTATGTCCCGATTATTATTAGCGACTGAGTTTTTTAACAAGCGTAAGAAATAAGAATGTAATGACAACGGCTGCACAGCTGCCGGTGGTAAGCTCCTTAGTTTGCTTTAAATATCTTTTTTCAGCTTTCAGCTTTAATCGTTCTATGGTAGCTGGAACTTCATTTCTGTATACAACATCCGAGGCGGATAGGCCAAAGATATCCGAAGGGAGCATAGTGGGAGCAGCCGTTACGCAAATCCAATGCTCTCCCGGTCCCCAATAACTGTTGTCTGTTTTGTTTCTTACATTAAAATCGTAAGACGAAATAGAGAAAGCGAAAAGTGCTGTGGCAATTATAGAAAGAGCAACAAGCGCTTTGCTGATATTAATAAGTATTGTACCCGAATAAGAGGTCCTGCTTTGAGTTGCGCGTCTAGCGGTGGGGCGTGTGTGGACTTCTTGTGGCGAGTCGTTCATTTTTAGCGGACTACCGCAATTCATGCAAAACTTACTGTTATCGTTATTTTTCTTTCCGCAGTTTGGACAAAACATATCAGTATACCCTAAATCGTGTCGGGCGCAACTATTGATTTAAACTTTTTCTGCTTATTTGGGCAACTTCTGCCAATCCCATATTAATAAGTAAGAGTATTACTATCCATGCACATACCAGAAGGAATATAGGTCCGGCATAAATCTCCGGAAGTATGGCACTGCACAGTGGGCAGTCCCAAAGAGCGTGTAATACTACCGGTATGGCAAATAACCTTAGGAATCGTGAGTCGGAAAATATATATGAATCGATAGGCTTTGCCGCCGCTTTAGACGCTATTACCATAGCCGCTCCAGATATGGCAGCCCATACCACATGTCCGCCCGGAGCCAAGAAGCCTCTTAAAAATATATTGTTCATCATAAAAGAGAATCCTCCGGCAAGAAAGCAGTTGAATGAATAGCCAGCCGACTCGAACGCTGCGAATCCCGCTCCTACACATGCCCCTATAAGCAAGGCACGCAGAATAGTAGGACGATGCATTCTCTTTAAAAACAGATAAACGATGATAGCCTTACCTGCTTCTTCGAACAATCCCGTAAGGAAAGCTCCCACATAATCCAACTCTCCGGTAGGGAATAGGGTTATAATAAATAAGGTGGCCACAAGCGATGCGCATCCGCCTATCAAAAATACTATTATTACGTTATATAGACTATAATCTTTCCAGACGTTAAGCTCCAGAAACATTATCATTACTGATAATGGAACAGCCAATGACCCCAGCATAATAAGTCCGGGTAGCGTATTTGAGTTTTGGAAAGATGTGCAGCAAATCCATAAAAGTACGGCTGCAATGCTGAAAACTGCGAATACACGGCTGTAGAACCAAGGCTTAGGCATCTCGCTTAGAATAGACGATGGCGGTGGTGTTGTCTTTTTCGTACCGCAGATGAAAATTTCTTCCGCTTCTTCGCGAGTGTGCGATTTGAATATGTCGGTGAATAGAATCTTCCAGTTCAAATCATCGTTATTAGTGCCTATATAATCAGAGAAGAAGTTTGAAATGGCATTTCCTTTTTTAGGATGCGGACGAGCCGTAGTTTTTCTTACGGCGAGTGGATTTCCGCAAGAAATACAGAATTTGGCGTCGTCGGCATTCTTGCTACCACAGTTAGGACAGAATCTCATATTGTATCGGGTATTATGTTATTGTTATTTGGTAGTTTGGTTATTTCTTGTGTCAAAAGTATAAATAATGTAATTACAGTGCAATATATAGACTATTAATTATTTATAGGAACTATCAAGATTTCGGAGTCATTCTATTTTCTCGCGTCGCGACAAGAAAAATATGTAAAAATTATCAGCCGTACGATAAAACTCTATATCTTTATCAGCTGAAAACATAGCGATGATTGTATTTTTAAATACTATGATTTAACACGGTCTATTAATACTTCTGTAGCTATGTTCTTTATGATAATAACCTTTATGTAATTCATATTATGAGACGATTATTCAGCTCTTTCATTATGTGTCTGGGTTTGTGCTGTGCTCATACCTCGGTGGCTTTTGCCGCTCAAGACGGTTCGCAGGTAACGACTTCAGACCCTTGGCAGGATGCCACCGTTACTAATATCAACCGAATGCCGATGACCGCTCACTACTTGCCTTTTACAAGCGAGAACGGTGCATTGACCCAATTGAGCATGGACGACGCGCGTCGGTTCAAGTTGAACACACAGACTGAGCGCAGACGCTCATTGAATGGCGTGTGGAAATTCAAGCTCGTTAAGAATCCGAGACTTGCTTTGACCGATTTCTTCAAGTCATCTTACGATGTAAGCGGATGGCAAGACATCAATGTGCCCGGCAGCTGGGAGTTGCAAGGCTTCGACGCACCTATTTATACTGACGTTACTTATCCGTTTAAAGCGAATCCTCCTTTCGCACCGCAGGACTATAACCCCGTAGGACATTACGTGCACGAGTTCACAGTGCCTCAGGATTGGAACGGAATGGATGTCATTATGTACTTCGAGGGTGTTGAATCGGCTTTTTATCTTTGGATAAACGGAAAGATGGTAGGCTATAGCGAAGATAGTCGATTGCCAGCTCATTTCGACATAACCAAATATCTGAAGAAAGGAACAAACCGTTTGGCGGTTAAAGTATTTCGTTTCAGCGACGGCAGTTATCTGGAAGACCAAGACTACTGGAAATATAGCGGCATAGAGCGCAATGTATTTATTCAGGCTCGTCCTAAGAGTAGAATGAATGACTTTGTATTGGGAAATTCGCTTGTCAATCGTTATAAAGACGGCGACTTTAAGCTCGATGTAAATATGCTAAATCCGCAGAAAGGTCAGAAGGTAGAAGTGAAGATACTTTCGGCCAACGGAAAACCAATCTTTACCGAAAGTAAGAACATCGCTTCTGCTGCAGATACACAGATTCACTTTGCCAAAGTGCTTAAAGACGTGCAGCCGTGGAGTGCGGAGTCACCTTATTTATATACGCTCGTCATCAACACTACAGATAAGAACGGAAAAGTACAAGAAAGTGTGGCTCAGCCTTTCGGATTCCGTATAGTAGAAATGAAGAACGGACAAATTCTGGTTAATGGCGTAGCGCTTACCTTTAAGGGTGTTAACCGTCAGGAACACGATGCCGTGCATGGCAGAACACTTACCGTAGAAGATATGGCGAGAGATGTGAAGATGATGAAGCAGTTCAACATCAATGCCGTGCGTACTTCTCATTATCCTAACTATTCTGAATGGTATCAGCTGTGCGATAAATACGGACTTTACGTAGTGGGCGAGGCTAACATAGAATGTCACGGTATCCTTGATACGGAATATAAGGAACTTGCCGATAAGGAAGACTGGTATCCGGCTTTCCACGACCGTATGTACCGCATGATTAAGCGCGACCGCAATCATACTTCTATCGTTATCTGGTCTATGGGTAACGAAAGCGGTTACGGACCTAACTTCGAGAAAATTTACGATATGGCTAAAGCGATGGATAATACTCGCCCTGTGCAGTACGAAGGCGGAGGATATAACGCCAAGTCGGATATCTACTGTCCGATGTACGCCCGCATCTGGGCTTTGCGTCGTCACGTAAATCAGCGCGACGCTCGTCCACTTATCCTCTGTGAATACGCTCACGCTATGGGTAACAGCGAAGGTAACTTGAAAGACTATTGGGACCTTATTTATAAGTACGATCAGTTGCAAGGCGGATTTATCTGGGACTGGGTAGACCAGACCTTTGCTAAGACCGACGATAAAGGACATAAGTTCTGGGGCTACGGCGGTGATATGGGCTATGTAGGCGTAGTGAACGACTCAAACTTCTGCGCCAACGGCTTGGTCGCAGCCGACCGCTCTCTGCATCCTCACATCTGGGAGGTGAAACACGTATATCAGAACATCGCTTTCGAGGCTGTTCCGTTTATGCAGAATCGTATCAAGGTAACCAACAGATTCGATTATATCACATTAGATAATTATCAGTTGGCTTGGGCGGTAGAAGCGAATGGCGAAACTTTAAAGAACGGTAAGATGGACTTCCCTCATCTCTTGCCTCATACAAGCGGAGAAGTGGAGATTCCGATGGGCGCACTGCCTGCCTCTGCCGATAAAGAGTACTTCTTGACTCTGCGTGCTTATAGCAAAAAACTTAGCGGAGTCATTCCTGCTGGACATGAGGTAGCCATAGAACAGATGCAGTTGCCAGTGCAGCTGGTTAAGAAAGCAGAAGTAGCAGCCGGACAGCTTAAAAAGACAGAGACTGCCGACGAAATCTCTATCAATGGCACAGGATATAGCGTAACCTTCTCTAAGAAGAGCGGCGAGATGACATCTTTGAAATACAACGGTAAGGAGATGCTGATAGCAGGCTTGCAACCCAACTTCTGGCGTGGCATTACAGATAACGACGTAGCCAACGGCACACAAGAGCGTTGCGCTACTTGGCAGTACGCCGGCAGTAAGATGGTACTTAAGAGCATCAAGGATGAGGCCGCAAGCGTAGAAAACAAGGCTAAGATAGTAGCGTCGTTTGATATGCCCGAGCAAGAATCGCAGTTAGAGGTGACTTACGAAGTATTTCCCAACGGAAATATTGGTGTGAATATGCACTTTATTCCGGGCAACAAGCCATTGCTTGAAATGCCTCGTCTTGGTATGCGCATGATACTGAAGAAAGACTACGACCAAATGACTTGGTTGGGCCGCGGACCTCAGGAAAACTATGCCGACCGTAAGAGCGGTTACCTTATCGGTAAGTACTCTGCCAGCGTATGGGAACAATATCATCCGTACGTAAGAGCTCAGGAAACCGCCAATAAGTGCGATGTCCGCTGGTTTACCCTTGCTTCGAAAGACGGTCAAGGCATTAAAGTAGAAGGAAATGAACCCCTCAGCGTAAGCGCATGGAACTTCCCGCAAGAAGACTTGTACTACGTTCCGTCGATGATAGAGCGTCGTCATGGCGGCTGCATCGATAAGAAAGATATGGTATGGGTAAATATCGACCACAAGCAGATGGGTGTAGGTGGTGATAATACTTGGGGTGCGCAGGTACATCCTGAATATACCATCACTCCGCATGAATGGAGCTATGGCTTTGTTATCATGAAGAAATAATTTAAGTTTTATCATAGTCTGTATTGGCTCATCCGGTTTTTATGTTTTCATAAAATCGGGTGAGCCAATTTTTTATTGCTCTGCCATAATGATGAAGTCGTCTTACTTCGACCGATACGCACGTTCACATCGGTCGATACGAACGCTCACACCGACCGATACGAACGTTAACACCGTTCGAAGTAAGACGACTTTGTTTAATATTATGCTTAATTTATGTTAGTAGAGTGGTTATATTCTTTAAAAATAAGTCATTTATATTACACGCCAATATTGATGTAAATCAGATAAAAAAGATATATTTGCATGAAAATGGCGGGTGATAAATACATAATTAATTGCTAAAACAATACGGATATGGAAAGAATGTATGAAGAGAAGATTCAGGCCAGCGTGGAGAGTGTTTTCACGATGTTGGCTAAGCGACTGGACGAAGAGCAAATGAAGATGGTACGTGCGGCGTATAACTTTGCGGCGGTGGCTCACAAGGACCAGAAGCGTAAAACTGGCGAGCCGTATATTATACATCCCATAGCCGTGGCGCGTATCGTAGCCGAGGAGATGGGCTTGGGAGCGAACCCGGTGATGGCGGCATTCCTACATGACGTGATAGAAGATTGTCCATATACTATTGATGATATCCGCGAACGTTTTGGCGATGACGTGGCTTTTCTTGTTGGGGTGGTTACTAAGCAGAAGAAGGCTAAGTACGATAAGTCTAAGCAGGTAGATAATTTCCGTCAGATATTATCGTCGGTGCAGTTTGATGTGCGTGCCATATTGATGAAGTTGGCCGACCGTCTTCATAATATGAGGACATTGAGCAGTATGCGCCCCGACAAGCAGATGAAGATAGCTTCTGAGACCGACTATTTCTATGCGCCTTTGGCTAATCGTCTCGGTTTGTATAATGTGAAGACAGAGCTTGAGAACTTGTCGTTCCGTTACCGCTGTCCTCGTGAGTATGACAAGCTAGAAAAACAGTTGGCCGAGCTGCAGTTGGCAGAAAAGGATGATGTAGATGCTTTCGTAGCCAAGGCGCAGGAGATATTGGCGGCCAATGACATTGAGGCTCGCATAGAGTTGCGTATGCGTTCGCCTTACAGTATCTGGCGCAAGATGCAAGCTCATGGGTGCGACTTCCATCATGTTGACGGCAAACACTACTTACGCATTATTTATAATGCCGACGGATTACATGAGGAGAAAAAAATGAGTCTGCATATCTATTCCGTGCTTTCAGACAATTTCAAGGAGCGTCCGTGCTCTGTAGTAAACTATATCAATGCGCCTAAGGAGAACGGTTATCAGAGTTTCCACGTCAAGGTTTTAAATATGCAAGGCACGTGGGAAGAGATACATATCTCGTCAGAGCGTATGATACGCAATAACCGTTTTGGTTGTACGGCCGAGCGTACAGAAGAGAACGTAAAGGCTTGGCTTGAGAAGTTCAAGGAGGTGCTTAAAGACATCGCTTTCCACACCAATGAAATGGATTACATGGATGGTGTTACGGCATCGTTCTATTATGATAACATAATCGCTTTCACGCCAAAAGGAAGATGCATAGTACTTCCAAAGGACGCCACGGCGCTCGATTTCGCTTTTGAAATTCATACACAGGTGGGGCTTCATGCTGTTTATGCACGCGTAAATGGTAAGCTGTCTTCGGTAAAGACTGTACTTCATCGTGGCGACTGTGTAGAAATAGGAACAGCCGACGATGCCATGCCCGAAGCAGATTGGCTCGGTCATGTGTTGACTTATAAGGCTAAGCGCAGTCTTGGCAGTTTCTTTGCCAACCGTCCTGTGATGGAGTATAAACGATGTACGTGTTGTCATCCTCTGCCGGGGGATGAAGTAATAGGATTCAAGGGTGCTGACGGAAAAATTACCTTGCATAAGCGCAATTGTCCTTCTGCTATACGATTGGCTTCGGAGCAGGGCGACTCTATTGTAGCTGTTAATTTTGAGGAGGACGATAGATTCCTATTTCCTGTGCGTATCTGCATACGCGGCGTAGACCGTCATCATCTGCTTAGTGATGTGGTGGCTTGCGTAACGGAGAAGCAAAATCTGTCTATCTCAAAGCTCGTCACAGAGACCAAAGACCGCATTGTGGAAACCACAGTAGACTTTGAGGTACATTCCGCCGAAGAGTTGCAGCAAGCCATTGACAGCATTAGCGAGATTAATAATGTGGATGAAGTAGCGAGAGTGGATATAGAATAATGTAATAATATACGTGTCTTTTAGAAGTTGTGCCCGACACGAATCAGGGTTGAGTGTATGAAAAATATTCTTTTTGTGGCATTTATGCTTTTGGCGTCTATGACTTTCTGTTCTTGTGACTCATCGAAGAAAGAATTGCGTGCCAATGTTGAATCTGTTAACTCAGAGTGCCCTATTGACTTGGGTATGTTTGGCGAGATATCAAGCATGGAATTTAATGAGGATGAAGATGAAGTCGTTTTTACCATGACTATCAGTAAGGATATGCCTATTAAAATTTCAGCCTTAAACAAACTGAAGAATACTCTTAAAAGAGCGATGTTAGGATCATGGGCTGAGTCGGAGGATGGTATTAAGATGATGAAAGTAATAGCTAAAGCCGACTCAAAGATTACGATTGTTTTGCAAACCGAGGGCACGAATCAAAATGTTAAGATTAAAGTTTCGAAGGATGAGGTACGTGATTTGGCTGACGGAAAGATTGACCCTATTTCGCCTCGTGACTTGTTGGAAATCTATGTAACATCTACAAATGCTCAGTGTCCGATGCAGGTTGATGAATTGACAACCTTATCATCGGCTTCTCTTGAAGGAGACAATTTTGTTTATAATTATAGCATAGACGAAAGTTCTATTTCTATGGCGAGTATAGAGGAAAACAGGGAGTCTATAAAAGCTAATCTGAAACAGGTTTTATCGGGTTCAGACCCAACAATAAAGCAGATGGTAAGTGTATGCAAGAATGCTGATACTGGTATTTTATACAGATATGTAGGAGATATATCTGGTAATGTATGTATTATCAAGTTCAGTCCGTCAGAATTAAGTGATTTTTGATTTCTAATAATCGATAAGGATATATATAGAATAATAGCGGCTACAACTATATGGTTTATAGTTACAGCCGCTATTGTTGTGTATTGCTTATCGATTTGAAAGGAACTTTTCCAAGTGTCCAGCATAATATAGCGGGATATTATACAATGTGAATGGACGGCCGTCTGTTCGAGTGATAACATCTGATGTCATTGGGCCATTCCACAATCTTAAGGCTATATTTTCTTTTGAATCTTCCATGAACAGATGTAGAGAACGGAGTTTGGAATTGTTGCCGGTTTTTACTTCTATGGGGAGCAGATGCGATTTGTGTCGTATGACGAAATCGACTTCAGCTTGTGAGTTGCGGGCATCACGTACCCAGAACATGCGCTTTTCGCCAAAAATAGTCGTGGCTCCTAGTAATTCCTGTGCTACGATATGTTCTGCTATGTCACCGTTCCACAGTTCATCACTGTCGGTAGTAAAGAACAGTTCTTCTTGCATTCCAGCTACATAATTTACAAGCCCAGTGTCAAGCCATAACAGCTTTGGACTTTTTTTCAAGTCAGGCAATATAGGTAATGACGTTGAAGTAAGTGGATATACAAGTTCTAAAAGTAGCGTCTTTTCAAGTGTGCGGAATGCATTACTTACATCGGTTGACTTGAATGAGGAGTTGGTGAATTTTGCGAATTGTATTCGGTGAGCTGCGGATGTCCAGCCATAGTTTAAAATATAGCGTATTGTATCTTGCTCGTTTGTTTTGTCTGCATATTTCTCCACATCGTCACGGTAGCCAGAAAGCAAAGCGTTGAACACACCATCGAGGCGTACCAAGTCACGATATTGCGCATAGTTGGCTACCACTTCGGGTAGTCCGCCTATTATCATGTATTTTTTGAATAAATCTATCGTATAGCTATGTAGTGATTGCGGCACTGCTACCGTTTCTATTTGTTCGGCAAGCATTTCTTCGCCTATGGCTGATAGAAACTCAACGAATGTGCATGGGTGAAGAGCCATATATTCCACTCTGCCTACGGGAAAAGATATATGTCTTCCCATTAGACTCTCTAAGAGTGAGCCTGCCGCTATGACATATATGTCTGGACGTTTCTCGTAGAAATAGCGCAACGATTGTACGGCTTTTGGTTCGTTCTGTATTTCATCGATGAATATCAAGGTACGTTTGCTGTCTTGGCGTATATTAGCCTTGAAAAAAATACCAGAAAGCAAATCGTCAAAAGAATAGTCTGCTGCAAACAATTCTGCATTTTCTTTCTCTTCAAGATTTAAGTAAATGTAGTTGTCGAATTCTTTGGCAAACATCTTGACAAGTGTCGTTTTTCCTACCTGACGGGCACCACGCAAAACTAAGGGATTTCGTTCCTCTTTTTGTGCCCACTCGCAAAGATTGTTGAATGCTATTCGTTTAAACATGTCTAAGTTGTTATGTATCAATTACAAAGATACGTAATTATTTGAAATCCAAACCAAAAAAACATAAGATTTGAACCAAATCCAAACCAAAAATACACAAAAATGCGAGCAAATCCAAAGCAAAAAGGAATTAAAACTGGGGCAAATCCAAACCAACTATCTTAGTTGAGGCTGTTATCATTGATGCACTTAGTCGTTTTTTTTCTTAATCAAAGCATGAATTTGAAGCTAAAATCATTTGCCGTATGATAAATCTCTGTAACTTTAGCCTCTTAGAATGCGGCGACAATCGTTTTGTATGGCTGCAAAAACAGAACTGAAATACATGAGAAATGAAATGAAAAGAGCGATAGTTGTAGGCGCTACTTCGGGAATAGGACTTGAAGTGGCTCGTCTTCTTGCAAAACGAGGATATAAAGTAGGTGTAGCGGGCCGACGTGTAGAACGTCTTGCTGAGGCTGTTAAATCGACAGAAGGCATTGTTGCCTACCGACAGATAGATGTTAACGATGAGAAAGCACCCATCAAACTTCGTGAACTTATAGCCGAACTTGGCGGCATGGATCTCTATTTCCATAGCTCGGGCATAGGGTGGGAGAACTGCGAACTTGATATCGACCGTGAGATGAAGACGGTAGAAACCAATGCGGTAGGCTTTACCCGTATGGTATCGGCAGCATACCGTTGGTTGGCAGATAATAATAAGGAGGGACGCATTGCCTGCATTACTTCCATAGCCCGTACACGCGGTCTTGGTGCAGCACCGGCTTATTCGGCTACCAAGCGATTCCAGTCGCACTATTTGGAATGCCTTTCGCAGCAAGCCCGAATGAGGGGTTTGAAAATACGCGTCACCGATATCCGTCCGGGTTTTGTGGCAACTGATTTGATAGCCGGAAGTCATTTCCCATTACAGTTGTCGGCAGAGAGTGTAGCGCATACCATCGTTAAAGCTATAGAGCACGGCAAAGAGATAGTGACTATCGACTGGCGTTATCGTCTGCTCGTAGCGGCTTGGAGCTTCATTCCAAGATGGATGTGGATAAGAATAAAGTTTGCTAAATAATCATATTTCTTAATCTGTGCAGATAGGTAGCACTTGTGTCAAATATCTTTGCAATCGTTTAACATGATTAATGATGAACGGAGAATTCTGCATATGGAATACAGTCTTCCATTTAGGTAATGTAATCGAGAAGAATATTGTATCGAAGTAGGGGGCTGTATTTGGATGATTATAAGGCTGAAAACTCCAAGATATTGTGTATGGGAATCATCGTTTTCAAAGACAGTACCGTCGAATTGTATTCACGAGCGGATACTCTATACAGATACACCTATAGTTTGCAAAATGATGTGAGAAAGAAAAATACAAAAAACAAGATTTCTCTGTTAAAGGTAATTTGTTGCCCCAATTATAGAAAAAATAGCCCAACGGCAAAAAAACAATCAAATACAAGACCACATATGAAAAGAGATAGCATATTTTTATTGATTTTGCTTCTTAGTCTTTGCTGTTGCAGTCAAAAAAAACAACAGGCAGATACTGTCAAGAATGACAGTATTACAGAGTTCTTTAGGAACTTTTATACTGGCTGCAATGAATATTTTGTCCAAAGAGACAAAGCTGACCGTGACAACAAAAGCGATTCTTACAGACTGTATCTGACCGACAAGTTCATATCATTCCTCAAAGATTTCTGCTATGATGATATTGTTGCAGAAGCCTACAATTATGATTTAGACATATATGGACGAGACGGAATAGACTCTCTCAATGACAGCAATCTCCAATCCTTGCATGTGGAAAAGATGGCAAATGAAAAGAATGCTTATATTGTGCATCTACAAATGGACACGACACATATTCAAAGACTATATACGCTCGCCAAGCAGGATGGAAAGATGAAAATCTATGCAATAGGCAAACGTAAACACCCCATGATTTTCCGCAACGATACTTTGCGTATAGCAGATTGCCCAAAGAGTCATAGTGGGTATTACCATTGGTACGGCTTCACCATTTCCAATTATTATTCAATAGCTGAAAGTATGATTATCAAGCCTAACTACAGAGTGGCTGTATTGACTCCTTATTTTGAAAACACGGCAGCTGAACCTTTGATATATTCCGACCGCCTCTTAGTTGTGGAATACAAGAATCGAAAATGGGTTTATAATAATGTCATCAGTAACCAAAAGTATTTGGCAGGATGGACTTCATATGAGACTTTAGTAAAACCTTCGGAAGATGCTCCAGATGATTTTCTTGAGCGCAGCGATTTTCTTCTTTCTTACAGTGCAGGTATGGGATATAAGATTTATTATACGTTAGGCGTCAAGGCTATAGAAAATGAACTGTATCTGACAGGCTACAAATGGGAGGAACATGATTCTGGCCTTTTATTTCGCAAGCAAATTATACAAGAGTATGACGGCACGGAAATGCCTTTGGCTACATATCGTAGATACATGCCTTGGGAATTAAGGTTAGAATAGTCTTCAGAATCAAGTAAAATTTATTCACTTCTCATAGAAATGCTGTTGAAACAGTCAATATAAACTTCGTAATATGAAAATAATATCAAGTATAATTGCTTTTTTCTTCTTCATGGTCTATGATACCATAGATTATTTCAATAATTTTCTCCTTTTCATACCAAACATTCCTGATTCTTATATGGAAGCGAATAGATGGGAAAGAAAATTAAGAAAATTGTTAAAGTTCAAGCATAAATCAAAATAATATTGTTGGTAGGCTTGCCTATATAAGTAAATAAAATGATAAGAAATCCTAAATATAAAATGATTTTGTAAGTAATGTAACTTTTTATTAGTATTTTGCAATGTTAAGGTTCGAAAAGAGTTGTTTGACAGCAAACGTTCGCATATTGCAGAAATTAGAACCGTTGCCAAATCATTACCTCTATTGAGACGAAACACTCATAAATAGCTAATTTTAAGCTATTCAGCAGATTTTAGCGTATTTCTTATGAAAATCTCTATACTTAGCCTAAGTATATAAAAACTTAACCTAAGAATATATATACTCAACTTAAGTTTATATATTCTTAGGCTGAGTTTATAGTTTCTTTGCCAAGAAGCTAACTTTTTCATTATGAAAAATCGAGCTTTTAATAGGCTTTGTCATAGCATCACTATTAGAAAAGATTTTTTCGTCTTTTCGCCAGAATCTTAATATTTATCTGTACATTTGCACCAGAAATATCAAGAGCAGTTTAATCTGCACCAACCGAGCAAGACAGCCGCGGTGGTCAAGATACGATGTGGAAGATTAAGTTTAACTTCAAAAAAATGTCATTATGAACAATTCTATTTTCAATGATTTCGTTGCACATTTCGCAACCGCTTCTATCACTTCACTTGTAGAATCTTTTAATAGTCAGGTAGGAAACCGAGGTTTCACATCTGCACGTGCCGCGCACGACGTAGCTCTAATCAGGGAACTTATCCGTCGTGGTATCGATGTGTCTGCCGTGTACGACGGCAAGTGGATCTCGTTTGCTAAACGAGTGGTTCTCAATAATAATAAGTTGGAGATTGCCGGATAAAGTTATCCGCTTAAAATAATAGAAAATCCCATGATACCGTCTGCTCTTGGTGTCATGGGATTTCATTGTTTCTTTAGTTTTTGTTTTTTTTGTCTACGTCAGCATTATGCAAAGCATAAATGTAAAACATAAAATCTCTTATTGTTCCCCAAAAAAGTGTAGTTTTGCAGCGAGAGATTTTAATAACTTCATTATTGACTAAAAAATTAATAGGTATTATGAAACAAGAATCAAGCAAGAACTTCGTTGTGCCCTTGGCTTTTGTGGGACTAATGTTCTTTACTTTAGGTTTTGCGCTAGGCATCAACTCTTTCCTTATCCCAGTGCTGAAAGGATCGCTTAATTTGTCTTCTGGAGTGGCTTACCTGCTACTGGCTGCCACATTCATTCCGTTCATCCTCTTCGGTTATCCGGCTTCGCGCACCATTGCGGCTGTAGGCTACAAGCGTACTATGGCAATTTCGTTTGTTATTTTTGCTTTGGCTTTCGTAGTGTTCGTTATGTCGGCTAAGAATGAGAGCTTCATACAGTTTTTGGTAGCTTCGTTTACTAGTGGCATAGCTAATGCCTATCTGCAAGCCTCGGTAAATCCATACATCACAATACTTGGTCCTATCGACAGTGCCGCACGTCGTATCAGTATGATGGGAATTTGCAATAAACTTGCTTGGCCGGTGGCTCCGCTGTTCTTTGCAGCCGTAGTGCCCGATAGCACTAACGTGCAGATAGCAGACCTCTACTTGCCGTTCTATATTATCATTGGAGTATTTGTATTGCTGAGCATTATTTCGCTTATGGCTCCTCTGCCTGAGGTGAAGGCGACCGGTGAGGATGAAAACTCAGCAGATGACTGTCCTTACGCAGCAGGCAAGACCTCGATATGGCAGTTTCCGCACTTGTTGCTCGGAGTTGTAGCCTTGTTTATTTATGTAGGTGTTGAGACTCTTGCGCTCAGTACAGCTATAGATTACGCTACGGCAGTAGGATTGCCTTCTCCCGACCGCTATGCATGGATACCGAGTATAGGTATGGTAGTAGGATATATTTGCGGCATTGTGCTTATTCCTAAATATTTATCGCAGGATGGCGCTATGCGTATTTGTGCGGCACTCGGTGTGGTAGGTTCATTGCTCGTGGTGCTGCTTCCTGCTCAGATATCAATATGGGCAATATTCCTAATGGCTCTTGGATGCTCGTTGTTATGGCCTTCATTGTGGCCGCTGGCAATGGCCGACCTGGGACGCTTTACAAAGTCGGGTAGTGCCTTGCTTACAATGGCCATTGCTGGAGGAGCGGTTGTACCTACACTGTTTGGAGCACTAAAGGATTCTTTCGGCGCACAGAATGCTTACTGGTTAGCAGTGCCTTGCTTCCTTTTCATATTCTATTACGGACTAGCTGGACATAAGATCAGAAAATAATATATCCGTTTTTATAAGACAAAAAGCCTTCTGAAATTTCTTTCGGAAGGCTTTTTGTCTCTCTTTTAGTTAGTATCGGGCGTGTTTTGTATTGCTATATACGTGGTATTTATTCAAATACCAATACATGGCTTGTGCCATCTTGCGCTGTGAATACATTTAAACCTATCTTCATTAAATAGTCTCCACTGTATTGTTTGCCGTTGCATTCTAGTTCTGAAACCTTGCCGGGCATGAGGTTTGTTTCTTTAACGGTATACATCTTCTTGGCGTCTAATCCTTGTAATTTTATGTTTTGTAGTGGCTCTTTGTATCGTGGGTGTAGGTCGTAAGCAAAGAGTACGGCACGCTGCTTGTCTTTACTAACGTAGTTGATGGCGCAGTGGTTACCTTCGTATGGAGAAACCAAACGGTATTGATCGCCTTCAAGAATCATAGGCTTCATGCTATCGTAATTCTTAACGGCTTGCTGCACGAATTTATAATCGTCTTTAGAAAGCGACTTAAGGTCGATGTCGAAGCCTAACTTGCATGAGCTGCAAACGTCGGTGCGGAATTTAACCGATGTATTCTTATTCCAATTAGTAACGTGCGATCCCATTGTCTTAGCTGGGAAGAACTTAGACAGACTCCACTGAATGTAGATACGTTCGTACGGGTCTGTGTCGTCAGAGCACCAGAATTCTGTAAAGTACTTCAGCATTTCGTAATCCATTCTTCCGCCACCGCCAGAGCATAGCATCATAGGCAATTTAGGATATTTATTGTGTATGCGAGTTAGTACATTATAAATGCCGCGTATATGGTCGATGTAGAAATTACCTTGATTATGCTTGTGATATGGCGAGTAGATATTGGTAATTACGCTGTTGCAGTCCCACTTAAAGTAAGCCACTTCAGGATTTTCGGTCATGATACGGTCTACGATGCCGAACACGTAGTCTTGAACTTTGGGGTTAGAGATGTCTAGTACCAACTGGTTACGATAGTAATAAGTATCGCGCTGCGGTTGCATTATCACCCAGTCGGGATGTTTTTCGAAGAGTTCGCTTTTGGGGTTTACCATTTCCGGCTCAATCCAGATGCCGAATTTCACGCCTGCCTTCTTAGCGTCTCTTACCAATCCTGGTATACCTTCGGGCAACTTGCTTTTAGTAGCTTCCCAGTCGCCAAGACCCGCATGATCGTCTTTGCGAGGATACTTGTTGGCAAACCAACCGTCGTCTAACAAGAACATATCTACTCCAAGGTCTTTAGCATCCTTCATCAACTCGGCAAGACTCTGCTGGTTGAAGTCGAAGCCTGTGTTTTCCCAGTTGTTCAGAAGTGTAAGTCTATCGTCCATGCCCATGTTTACCTGATACTGTCTAGCCCAGTTATGCAGATTACGAGATGCCTCGCCCATGCCGTTATCGCTCATGGCGAAGATAAACTCTGGTGTTGTAAACACTTCGCCAGCGTTCAACTTATAATCTGAAGCGTAAGGGTTGATGGCAGGGATAACACGAAGCGCACCCACGTTGTCCACCTCGAAAGTGAAGCGGAAGTTGCCTGGCCATCCTATAGTTCCAAGCATTACTTTTCCCTCGTTCTCCTTGGCTGGTTCATCGAATCCCAATTCGAAGAATGGCTCAGTCTGCATAGCTGCACGGGTTCCAAGCTTGGTATCTATAATCTTTTTGCCTGTGCTAAGCTGTGTGGTTTCCGGCTGACCTTCTTTAGCCCAGTCGCTATGGTAGTTGGTCAAATAATATTTAGACGATTTGAAGTATAGCATAGTAGAGCTATAACGCCAAAGTGTGATAGCCGATTTCTCTTTATGCGAGATTTCGCTCCAAGCTTTGATTACGTTTTCTTTAGGATAAGCCACATAGTGAAGCTTTACAGTAAGTGGATATACCTTATCTTGAAGTGTTATGATGGTTTCTGTGCCGCCATTTACAGCTTTCTGCTCATAATTTTTATAATACAGATAAGTTGTCATGTTTCCATCGGCGTGTGTTACCGCTACGGCAGGCTCGAAATAATCTTCAGCTCCCGAAGTAGCGTATACTTCATGTCCGCGTTGGCTTACAGCTCCGTCGGATGCTGCATGCACATCCCATTTCAGATTTTCATAATCAGCGGGATTTTGCAGTTTATCGCCAAGGTAAACTTGATAAAGGCGTCCTTTAGGCGATACCTTCATTACGAGGTCCGTCTTGTCTGTAGATACCCGAATGATTTCTTGGGCGAATGACATGATAGAACTCATGCATATGGCTGCTAGTAGAATGATACCTTTTTTCATTGTAGTGTGGTTTTTATAGATTGGTTAAATGATTTTTGTTTCACTAAATTAATTGTTTTTTTTGTTTCGCTAAATTAAAATTTGATGTTTGCGTTGAATTCTACGGTAAACGGACGCATGTAGTTTCCGCTCATGTATTTGCCTGCATATTTCCCGGCTTCTTCTTTCGTAATCAATTCAGAACCGCTGATTGTTCCTTTGGCGCCTTTTTCATTGAAGATGTTTACTACACTCACACCGAGACTGAGTTTTTTGTATAATAAGGAGATGCTTCCTTTGCCATTATTCAACAGACGTGTCAGACCCAAATGGTAAATCTGAGTGCGGTCGGCATAATCGGTGAAACGTAGCTTAAAGCTTCCCGGATCGAAGTTTTGGTACATGCCGGCTGTATAGAGCCATTTCTTTCCAATGCCACCAGAGAAATTAAGGTCAAAGTTCTGCATGCCGAAATGATTGGCTTTATAATTCAGTTTACCGCTGAACTCCTTTTGTCCTAATTCGCTGAATGCCGATACGGCATATGCTATATGTGTTCTTCGTATGCGTCTGTGCATACATTCCCGTAGAGGCAGAAGCCAGAATGGCTAATGAAAAAGTTTTAAATTTTAGATTCATAGTTAGCGATGTTTTGATTTCAATTGCAAAGTTAGCCTCAATAAGACGCGGAGTTTATCTGTGTAAATTGAGAGTAGATGTAGATGAGAGGTTCTTAGATTATAATATATTATGAATCAGAAAGTTTTATAAGTTTATCTTTTTAACTAAAGTAGATGTTCTTATTTTGATGCTAATCGCTAAATTTGCAGCGTTAAACCTGTTTTTTATGCGATTTATAAAGTGCTTAGTCTTTATTCTTATATTTATACCTTTACAAATAAAGGCCGATTCAAAATTGGCTACAGCCGATGTTGTGGGCGAAAGGCAGTTATTAGAGCTTCTTGATGAATATATTGATAAGCGCGATATGTATTGCAAACGGAAGGAAGATAAGATAGACCAGCTGAAACTGAAATTGCGGATGGCCGATAGTGATACTTTGCGGCTTGTAATTCTCAATGATATCTATCGCGAATACTATACCTATCGTTATGACTCGGCTATGGTGTATGCTAATCGTGGACTCGCACTGTCGAAAATAGAAAATAATGATTACTATATCAAGTTGAACCTTATTAATAAATATGTTATAACCAAAGGAATATGGATCAAAGTTGGCTAGATTCCTATTCGCGAAGATTTGCAGGTTTTACCTTTACGATTTGTTTATGATAGGATTAGTGAAAAATTTTTCACCTACAACCCTGAAACAGGCGAGACTGCTCCTACCACAATTGATGTTGCTAAAAAATTAGAGCGTGCTGCCGTTTGGGATGATAAACAGATAGAGGAGAGAATCAAAAACCACTATGATGGAGTTCCTTGCAAATGGCTGCAGGAAACATTTGAATTGTTCAATATGGCTCCTTAAATAGCTATTTATAAATTGAGGAGGGAGGTCTTACCGAACAAAATAAACTATGTAAGATATGACAATAGTTCGTTAAAATTTGAGATAAAGGCTAAGCAGTTTT